>QWCR01000159.1_pt1 | contig 23717 bp, 11 predicted proteins | sample 1972581 | NCBI WGS metagenome assembly QWCR01 (sample SAMN09866703, study PRJNA288562) | Human oral metagenome isolate pre4_saliva, whole genome shotgun sequencing... | isolation source: mouth | host: Homo sapiens | place: USA: California
GGTCTCAAAGATCAGTTTTGACGATTATCAGCAGGCGTGCAATAAGCTTTCTTCCTTCCCAACTCCCGATGAGCAGGTTGCTTACAATGAGTTTGTTGATCGTGTGCAGCAAACCAAGAAGCTGTTATCGAAGCGTGCTTGTCTGATTTATGAGATGAGTCGCGAGAAGAATATGCCTATAAACGAGATAGCAGAGTCCCTGAATTTATCTTCACAAACTGTGAAAAACTCCTTGACATCCACATTGAAATTATTCAAGAAGAATCTATCAAGCATCGTAATCCTGTTACTTTATTATTTCTCTTAAGGCACGTTGTGCCCTTTTTCTTACACCTGTCAGTGTTCTGATTGGGGATAAACAGTGCCAGAAGGTTAACAAATGTTATTTTCAAGTACTATTTTTATGCTCTCACGTATATGTTATTAGAAGTAAAATAATGCATGGATAAACGAATAGAAGAATTATATCAGCGCTATCTGTCGGGAGAGTTAACCCCCTCAGAGTTAGAAGACTTAAAGCGTCAGGTTCCCTTTGTCTCAGATGAAGCACGGATGACTTACGAATCGCAGCAAAAGGTCTTACGGAACATCCATGAAGAGATACGAAAAGACAAGTGGCACTCACGTGCTCGCAGACTGTTGCGCATAGCATCCATGCTGATTCTGATTATTTCTTTAGCTGCTGGCAGTTACTTATGGTATGAATCTTTTACACCTACAGCCCCTGTTTACACTTACGTCAGTGTGAAAGCAGGAAATAAAAGTACAATAACTTTACCAGATGGAACACGTGTCAGCCTTAACGGTAACAGTCAGTTGCGTTACAACGTAGTGCCCAGCAAACACCGTGAGGTTGTTTTGATGAAAGGAGAAGCCTATTTCGACGTTACCAAAGACCCTTCCTGTCCGTTCCGTGTTAAGGTAAATGACATGCAGATAGAGGTGTTGGGCACACAGTTTAATGTCCGTTATCACAAAGGAGTCATTGAGACCGCCCTGTTCACGGGTGCTGTCCGTCTCTCTTCCAGTGCCTTTGCCAAAGACTATCGGCTCTATCCCGGTAAGAAATCCATTTACCAGCTGGCGTCACACCATGTCACTATCTGCGACAATGACGGGTCGACCGATGCAAGATGGAAGGACGGTTACCTTGCCTTCAACAGTCAACCGCTTGGCGAAGTGCTGAAAGAAGTAGAGAACTGGTACGGTGTCACCATCCAAATACGTAATCATCATCTACCTAAAGACAAGCTGACAGGAGCCTTTTACCATGAGACTTTAGAGAGTGTTCTTCACTCCTTGAGTATGCAATACGGCTTCAAATACCATATAAACCATGATCACGTTACCATAGAATAATAACAAAGAAGACTTAAAACCTAAATAAAATGACAAACAATTTAAACAGTAAGCGGTATCATTTCCTCCGCTTCGCAGTGTTTGTATGGCTACTTTTAGTCCCTGTAACACTGTGGGCGCAGCATGGGAATGTAAGCCTTGATCTTCAAAATGAAGAAGTTAGTCGATTTATTCGACAGGTTGAGAAGCAGACAAGTTACACTTTCGTGTATCGTAACACCGTTCTTAATCCCAAGACTCGGGTGTCAATCGTCTGTAAGAACTGGTCAGTTGAGAAAGCATTGTCCTATGTTTTCTCCCCTTTAGGCATCCAGTTCTCATTCAATAACAACACGATTGTTCTGAACCCAGCCCCCGCATCGAAGGAGAAAGCAGAGCCCTCAGTGACAAAGAAGGCTAAACCCTCAGGTGAGAAAGCCCAGACCACACCAGAGAAACATAAGGTTGTGGGGCTTGTTAAGGAGGCAAATGGTGAGCCCATTATCGGTGCAAGTGTCTTTGTAAAGGGTACAAAGATCGGTACAGTCACCAATACCGACGGTGAATTCTCCTTGGATGTTCCAGCCAATGGTACCCTCCTGGTCTCCTATATCGGCTTTACAACCCAAGAGATAGCACTGAAAGGCAGTGCAAACCTGAACATAGTCCTCAAAGAAGATGAGGCACAAGCACTCAATGAGGTCGTTGTTGTTGGTTATGGAACACAGAAAAAGGCAACCGTAACAGGTGCCATTGCATCCGTATCAACAAAAGACTTAGTGCAAACTCCACAGGCAAACATCAGTAATATGCTCGTGGGTAAGATGCCAGGTCTTATTGCTATGCAGCGCAGTGGTGCTCCTGGAGAGGACAATTCCACGTTGTTGATTCGTGGTGTGAGCACCTTTTCAGACAATACAGCCCCTTTGGTGATGATTGATGGAGTGGAACGTCCGAACTACAACGGGCTTGACCCAAACGAAATAGAATCAGTAAGTATTCTTAAAGATGCCTCTGCAACCGCTATTTATGGTGTGCGTGGTGCCAACGGAGTAATCCTTATTACAACGAGAAAAGGTCAGAAAGGCAAGCCACACTTGAGCTATTCAGGGAACATGGCAGTCCAATCGCCAACAGCATTGCCCCATTATCTGAACAGTGCACAGTACTGTGAGATGTATAACGAAGCCCTGAAGAATGACGCCTACACCAAAGGAACATCCTATGTGCCACGTTTTACAGAACAGGACATACAGCTGTACCGTGATGGAAGTGACCCTATTATGCATCCAAGTACGGACTGGGTGGGGACATTCCTGCGTAAGACATCCTTGCGCACACAGCATAACTTCAACATTTCGGGAGGTACTGACCGTGTGAAATACTTCATTTCAGCAGGTTTCTTCAATCAAGGTGGTATGTATAAGTACACCAAGATTGACCGTGACCATGACGTAAATGCTTCTGACACACGTTATAATTTCCGTTCAAACCTCGACTTTGATGTCACACAAGACTTCAAAGCCACTGTACAGTTGTCTGCACAGATCAACAATATCCATACCCCGGGCATTGGCAACAGTGAGCTTTGGAAGGAGATATCATGGGCTACTCCATTGGGAACTCCCGGTATGGTAGATGGCAAACTGGTACGTCTTGAAAACACAATTGACGATGAAAACCCATGGCAAGCACTGTTGAATAATGGTTATAACGACATCTTTGCCAATACAATCAATACTACCTTACGGTTCGATTATGACCTTTCACGCCTGCTATTGAAAGGCTTGTCCGTTCATGCCAGCACCTCTTACGACAGCTATTATAACAGTAAACGCTTCTCAGTGAAGACGATGCAGACCTTTGTTCCTAAGCGAGATCCGAGTGATCCGACACAGGTTATCCTCGTTCCACAGAACGAATCCAGCACATGGGGTGGTGGTTTCAGTTATAATAAGAACAGAAAAGTATACTTTGAGGTAGGTTTACATTACAATCAAACCTTTGGTAAGCACAACACAACAGCCTTGTTGCTTTATAACCAGAGCAAGTATTATGCACCCAGTCTGGCTTACCTCGTCCCCAATGCCTACCAAGGAATCGTTGGTCGTGTGACCTATAGCTATGCCAACCGTTATCTGGCAGAATTCAATATGGGATATAACGGTACAGAGAACTTCGCTCCGGGTCGTCGTTTTGGCTTCTTCCCAGCAGTCTCTGTAGGATGGATTGTCAGTGAAGAACCTTTCTTCCCAAAGAATGATTGGCTTGTTTATATGAAGCTGAGAGGGACCTATGGTGAGGTTGGTAACGATAAAATCGGTGGTGATCGCTTCCTATATCTCCCTTCAGTCTATGGAGAAACGAGTGGCAACCTTTCTGGTTATAACTTCGGTTCATCATCCAATCCGTACTATTCCCAGATGATTGAGGAACGACGTTTGGGCAATCCGTTGCTTACATGGGAGAAAGCCCGCAAGCTAAACTTAGGTATTGACGTCAATCTTTTGAAGAATCACCTCACCGTTTCATTTGATTATTTCAAGGAACGACGCAATAATATCCTTTCAAACAGAAACACTGCACCGATGTTAATAGGTGCTACGTTGCCGGCTTACAATATGGGTGAGATGGAGAACTCAGGCTTTGAGCTTGATGTTAACTATCGTAATAACATCCGTGACTTCAATTATTGGGGTCGGTTCAATTACTCTTTTGCACGCAACAAGATTCTCTTCCAGGATGAAGTACCAGAGAAATATGCTTATCAGATGCGTACAGGAAGGCGCGTAGGACAGTTCTATGGTCTTCTCTTCGACGGCTTCTATAACACATGGGAAGAGATAAATGCCCTTGATCGGCCCGTTAGTAGCTGGAATGGTAACCGTCTTCAGCCTGGAGATATGCGCTATGTCGACGTAAACAAAGACGGAAAGATTGATATGTATGACATGGTACCTATCGGCTATTCACCTACTCCAGAGATCATTTATGGATTCTCTTTCGGTTGTAACTGGCGTGGTTTCGACTTCTCAGCACTCTTCCAAGGAGCTGATCATGTGTCTATTAAGTATTTCGGTAGGGCATTATGGCCATTTGTTGTAGGACATAACAGTGCCAAAACATTGATATTGGACCGCTGGACACAGGAACGTTATGACAATGGAGAGCCTATCAACTTCCCACGTCTGTCCATGAGTCCATCTCGTGATACCGACAATAACTACCAGGATTCAAACTTCTGGATCCGCAATGCCAACTATCTTCGTCTGAAGAACATAGAGCTTGGATATACCTTTAACAGGAAACAGTTAAAGGCTTTAGGCTTAGAGAGCTTGCGTCTTTATATCAGTGGGACTAATTTATTTACCTGGACGGATGTCATTGACCTTGATCCTGAAGCCCCATCTAAGGGAGGTGCGACAGAGATTAACACCTATCCATTGCAGAAGATATATAACATTGGCCTAAACATTCAATTCTAAAACCCTACATATGAAAATGAAAAGTAAATATATAGCATGGGCAATTGCTCCCATTTTCCTAATAGGTTGTTCTGATTATTTGGAGACTCCACCTTCTGTTGACTACGGAGAGAATGAAGTTTTCGCTACCCGTGCTGATGCAGAGAAGCTCTTGACGACGCTTTATGCAGAGGGAATGCCTTACGGATTCTGTATGAGTAGTAGCAATACTGACCGTCGTTTGTTGTCGTCTTCTACGTTGGCTTCAGCCTGTGATGAGGGAGAAGACGTAGCAACATGGGCTATGGGCAATGCCGCATGGAATGCAGGAAACCATACAAACACCAATTTCCCATGGGATGAAGACTGTCGGTTCTATTTGAGAAACCATACTATGCGTGTTGCAAACCTTATCTTAAAGCGTATTCATGAGGTGCCTTTTGATGAGGGAGACCCTGATTTCAACAAGCGTACGACGGGTGAAGCTTACTTCATGAGAGCCATGTTGTTGTGGGAAGGAGTCTATCGTTATGGTGGTATGCCTATCGTTAGAGATGTCATTGACCCTACTGACTTCTCACAACGTCCAAGGAACAGCTTCTCAGATTGCATTGATTCAATCCTTATTGATTGTGATCGTGCAACACAATATCTGCCAGATTACTATACCGATAATGCGAAGTTAGGACGTGCAACACGTATAGCAGCCTTGGCTTTAAAGGCAAGAGTATTGCTCTATGCAGCCAGTCCGTTGTTCAATACCAGTACTCCGTATATGTCATTCCCAGGTCATGAGAATCTTATTGGGTATGGGAATTATGACAGAGAACGGTGGAAGAAGGCAGCTGATGCAGCCAAAGCAGCCATTGATGCAGCGTTAGCTTCAGGACATTATAAGATTCATAATACAGGAAACCCTGATAAAGATTATGAAGATGTATGGACAATACCTGATAATGAGGAAATCATTTTGGGGAATATGAAGTACCGAAACTTCAAGACAACCAGCCGTCCGTTGGTTGCTAACCTCCCTACTTGGGCTATGAATAAGGCATGGGGTGATGCTGGATTATACGTCACTTTCAACTTCGTTCAGCACTACGAGAAGCGCGCCGATGGGCAGCCTGCAGACTGGAACATGAATGGTGGGGATAATCTCATTGATATTTACAACAGTCTTGATCCACGTTTTAAGCAGACAGTAGCTTACCATAGCAGCAGTTGGAACGATGAGATTCCGTTTATAAACTTCCTTGATGGCGGGTCAGAGAAGTCTGCTATGGACCGTACTTGTCACTTACTTCACAAGTGGGTTCCACGTGCTTTGCATGTCAATGGTAGCAATACCGCTAATGTTCAATGGCCCGTTTTCCGTTTGGCAGAGCTCTATCTTAATTATGCAGAGGCGTTGAATGAGTATGAGAGTGCTCCTCCTCAGGCAGCTTATGATGCTGTAAATACCATTCGTTCACGTGCTGGTATGCCAGATTTCCCTGCAAATATGACACAAGAAGCATTCCGTAAGAAGCTGCGTAATGAGCGTTCTGTGGAGTTAGCATTTGAAGATCATCGTTTCTGGGACATCAGAAGATGGCGTATTGCAGGTGATGAAGGAGTGATGAAGGGTAAGTTCTATGGTTTAAGAATCCGTTCAACAGATGGTAATAAGACACATATCCATTACGAACCGTATGTCTTTGAACATCGTTTCTGGAATGATAACTGTTACTTATATGCTATTGATCAGAAGGAAGTCAACAAGGGTTATCTTATCCAAAACCCTGGATGGTAGTATCAAGTAAACCTTAATGTAAAACAACAGAACAATGAAATATAGATATTCTATTTTTATTTGTGCACTCATGCAGCTATGTGCGCCTGTGAAAGCACAAACTGTCTCAGACACAACAGAGACCCATATAGCCTATGGAAAGCAACCTACTTGGGCACAATCCGCAGCAATATCTACGGTAAAGGGTGAACGGCTCATGGATATTACGTCACCAACCGTGGGTAATTCCTTAAAAGGAATGCTTCCAGGACTGTCTATTTTGCAGAAGTCAGGAGAGCCCGGTTATGACTTCTATATGGAGAATATGTTTACGAGAGGTGTCAGTTCTTTCAATGGAAACCAGCAGATGTTGGTCTTTATTGATGGCTTTGAGGCACCATTAGATAACCTTTCCTCAGAAGAAATAGAGTCAGTGTCCCTCTTAAAAGATGCTGCAGCCTTGGCACTTTACGGCTCAAGAGGAGCTAATGGGGTATTGCTGATCACAACAAAGAAGGGATTTCATTCCTCTCCTAAGATAGGTTTCCGCATACAAACGGGGCTTCAGATGCCAACAATCATGGACACCCCAATGGATGCTTATCAGTATGCGAGCTTGTATAATCAGGCACTTATCAATGATGGGAAGGCTCCTATATATTCTTCTGATGCACTTGCTGCTTATCAGTCGGGTACGAATGGATACCTCTATCCAAATGTAAATTGGAAGAAACAACTGTATAAGAACACCGCTCCATTGACGATGGGAGAGCTATCCTTCCGTGGTGGAGGTGGTGGTCTGAACTATTATGTGATGGCAGGACTGATGCAGAACGGAGGAATCTACCGTGGTACAGACTCTAAAGCACGTGAGAATGCCAATGTTGATTACGCACGTTACAACTTCAGAGCTAACTTAGATGTAGACATCACACGCTACTTCCGTGCGTCATTGTACTCTGCTGTCAGCTTTGCAGAGCGTACAACACCCGGCGGTGGTGGTGCTGGTGACTATCTAAACTCCATCTGGACCACGCCACCTAATGCTTTTCCTATTTACAATCCGAATGGAAGTATAGGCGGAACATCCCTCTACACCAATCCTGTTGCAAACCTCTTGAACCGTGGATTGTATAAAGAGAACTCTCGTTTTGTACAAGTTATCTTTGGACTTCAGTATGATTTCAGTGCCCTTGTACGTGGCTTGAGTGCCAAGGTTATGTTCGGTTATCACAATTTTATGGCTGAAACATCTCCTAAGACAAGGAATTATGCACGGTATTCTCTCACACAAACGGGTGTAGATGCAGACAATAATCCTGTTTATAGCTACACACAATATGGGTCAGATGCTGCTTTGACTTCAACAGAAGGGTTTAGAACCAGTGACTCAAGAATTGATTTACAGGCACAGATTGACTATCAACGCCGCTTTGGGAAGCATGGTTTACATGCCATGTTCATGATGGCGAACGACCGTTATCAAGTATATAACGTGCGCAATGATGAATGTTATGTGAACTTTGCAGGCCGTTTAACCTATGACTTTGATAAGAGATATATAGCTGAATTGGTAGCTTCCTATATGGGAACAGATAACTATGCACGTGGAAATCGTTTTGGTTTCTTCCCTGCATTGTCGGCTGCTTGGGTTGTAAGCAATGAGTCTTTTATGAAGTCATTGGCTTGGGTTGATGCTTTGAAGGTTCGTGCTTCTTATGGTTTAACAGGTAATAATCAAACCTCAGCGCGGTATATTTATAATGAGACATATGGTAATAGCGGGAGTTATCTCTTCGGAACTGGCAGCTCACAGTCCGCTGGTTTCACAGAAAAGACCTTGGCTAACCCTTCCGTTTCATGGGAGAAGAAGCGCATTTTCAATGTAGGAATTGATGCAACCTTATATAAAAACCTATCTATAAACTTTGATATCTTCAATGAAGAGCAATCTGGAATCCTTGCACTTCCTTATTCTCGCATACTCGGTATAGTAGGTGCTTCCTATGGAAACATTCTGCCTTTGATGAATATTGGTAAGGTTTCGAATCATGGTTTTGAGTTCAAAGCACGCTACGAAGGAAAGATTCACGATAAGATCTCTTACTTTGCTGAGGCTGGAACATGGTATGCTATGAGCAAAGTAAAGGAACAAGGGGAGGACGTTCAGGCTGAAAGTTATCTCTATAAGAAAGGTAATCCTGTGTGGAAACCTATCGTTTTAGAGGCAGAAGGTTTCTATAGCGTTGATGATTTTGACAGTAATGGTAAGTTGAAAGCTAATCTTCCACAGCCTCAGTTTGGGCATGTTGCACCTGGAGACATTAAGTACAAGGACTATAATGGAGACAAGATTGTCAATGAGAATGATGCACATCCCGTTGGCAATGCTACTGTTCCTGCATGGAATTATATGTTCAGCGGTGGTTTAAAGTACAAAGGATTCGATTTAAGTGTACTGTTCCAAGGTGTTGCACAACGTGATATCTATTTGCGTGGAGCAAGTGTCTACTCTTTCCAAAACAATGGTACGGCATCCAATCTGGCTCTTGACAGCTGGACAACTACCAATCCTAATGCCTCTTACCCAAGACTTTCTACAGTCGATTTCAGTAATAATTATCGTTCTTCTACCTTCTGGAGAAGGAACGGAAGCTTCCTTAGACTGCGTAATATACAAGTGGGATATGAGCTTTCAGATGCCGTTTCACATGCATTACGCCTAAGTAAGGTTTATTTCTATGTGAATGCAACCAACTTATTCACGCTTGATCACCTTGGAAAGTTAGGTGATGCCGAGCAAGATAACATCTTAAGCTACCCGCTAATGCGTACTGTCAGCGTGGGATTAAGGCTTGCATTCTAATCATTTTAACTAAGAATTTTATCTTATGAACACAAAGTTTTTTAGATACGTTTTCGTCTCCATGGCAGTTGGTAGTGCCTTTACTCTCTGCTCATGCAATGACTTTTTGGATCGTGAAGAGGATTCCTTTATCGATAAGACAGCAACGTTCGATTCCTACAATCGTACCAAGCAATACCTTACGTATGCTTATTCACTACTCCCAGAAGGGCTGAACCGCTTCTCGGGTGGTGCTTTGTTAGGTGCTGCCACTGATGATGCTTGTTTTGCAATAGAGTCTTCCAACATCCAACAGTTCAATAATGGCTCATGGAATGCCTTAAGTAATCCTGATAATGTATGGGATCGTTACTTCGCAGGTATAGCAAAGTGTTGCACATTATTGGAGAATTCCAATCATATTAATCTTGATATCTCACGGTTAGACCCAGCAAAACGGGTGGAATATGAGAATAATTTGAAAGATATACGTATGTGGCGCGCCGAGGCACACTTCCTCCGTGCCTACTTCAATTTCGAATTATTGAAACGTTACGGACCTATTCCTATCATCAAATCGACATTAGATATCAATAAAGATTACAGTGATACACCACGTCCAACGATGAAAGAAGTAGTGGAGTTCATTGCCAATGACTGTGACATGGCTGCTGATTCATTAGAGTTGACACCATGGCGTAACATGAATGATGCCTTTGGACGTGCTACGAAAGGAGCTGCTTTGGCTTTGAAGAGTCGTCTGTTGCTTTATGCAGCCAGTCCTCTTTATGTTGATTTTGGTGATATAGACGAGGCTAACAAGCCTTCGGATGCCACTTTGTGGAAGGCTGCTGCCGATGCTGCTAAGGCTGTAATAGACCTCAATCAATACGAGTTAGCATCAGCTTATGATGACCTTTTTAAGAATGATTTCCAGAATAAAGAGTATATATTCGTACGGCGTTACCCTTCCAACTCAGACTTTGAGAAGAGCAATTTCCCTGTAAGCTATGGCGGAAAGGGCGGCACTAATCCTTCTCAAAACCTAATAGACGATTATGAAATGCTTGATGGTACAGCCTTTGATTGGAGTGATCCTGTTAAAGCTGCACACCCTTTTGAGAACAGAGATGAGCGTTTGTTAGCAACGGTGTTGATGAATGGTGTCTTGTTTAAGGGCAAGAGGATTGCTACTTATCCAGGTGGTGCCGATGCAATGCCCAACCCTAATGCGACAAAAACGGGTTATTACTTGCGCAAATTCCTCAATGAGAACGTCAATATCCAGACAGGTGGAGGAAGCGATGGGCATGTTGTACCATTGTTCCGTTTGGCAGAAATCTACTTAAACTATGCAGAAGCGCTCAATGAATATGACCCAACGAACCCTGACATTGCAGTCTATCTGAACAAGATTCGTGAACGTGTGTCATTGCCTGATGTCCCTTCTGGACTCACACAGGAGCAGATGCGCACGTTAATTCACCATGAGCGTCGTGTGGAATTGGCTTTTGAAGAGCATCGTTTCTGGGATGTTCGTCGGTGGAAGGTTGCTTCTTCAACCCTTGGAGCACCTGTGAAGGGCGTAAAGATAACGCAAGATGATGCTGGTAACTTTACTTATTCACCTGTCCAGGTAGAGCAAAGAGTATTTCAACCCAAGATGTATTGGTATCCTATACCACAATCAGAAGTGCTTAAGTTGCATCATTGGGAACAGAATAAAGGTTGGTAATAAAATCGGAAAGTCATGATAAGATTAAAGAATATAGTGGTGATGCTATCCGTGTTGTGCGTGGTAGCCTGTACCGAAAACAACATAGCATATGATGAAGTGGTGAATGTTCCTGAAGGAATTTACCTCTCTGGGAGCTCTTCTGAATTCTCTGTACCCATTGAAACGGGTAGGTTGAAGTCTGGTTCTCATGCAAATATGTTTAGTATTCGTGCATGGTTGAAGAAGGAAGGACGCTTTCAGATATCATTTGTAGGGACTGACGGACAACCCGTTACCTATGGGAAGGGAACTGATATCTCACTCTCCAATGCTCATGCAACGGCTTTTAACCTGACAGAAGGGGGTGAAGGCTTCACTGTTCCTGCTGAAGGACTTTATCAAATCGTTGTTAATAAGGAGCGAAAAGAGCTTACGTTCATTCCTGTTCAGTTTACTATGCAGGGTGAGAATGCACTTACAACGGAGGGAAGTACTACTGTTGGCTTGAGTAAGGTTACTTATGATCGACTCACACATGTGGTTACCTGGAGCAATGAGGACTCTACACAGCAGTTGTTACCAGGCAGATATGTGTTCAATATGAATGATGGAGCACCGCTTTATCTGCGTGATAGTGAGAGCGAACAGGATACTGTGTCTGCTGTTTACACTGGAACAGCCTTGGCAGAACGTACCAATCAGCTGACAGCAGACTATCAGCCACTCACTAACCAGTCGGATGTGAAGCTTAAATTCCCATTGAAAGGACAATACAGTGTTCAGATAAAATATAGCGTTTTAACGGATAAGTTCGAGGCGCGTATGGGTGGTAAGGGTGTTGAAGTGACGGGATTCCCTGACGATCTCTATATGGGAGGAAGTAACTTTGGCGCATGGAATACTGCCAATATCGTGCAGATGGCTCCTGTAGGTGCTGTTGGGAATGGTGAATTCTGGCGACTATGTTATCTGCAGGCTGGGCAAACTGTTGAGTGGGCAATGGCAAAAGACGGTTCACAAGCGTTCTCTTCATTGCAGACAATGCAGGGTGTTACCGTGAATAGTGACGGAAAAGCCACTGTGAATACCTCTGGACTCTATCTTGTTTATGTGAACTTAGACCGTAAGCTCATTGCTTTTGAGACGCCAAAGGTTTATGCTTCGGGAACGGCATTGGGGGATAATGAGCAGCCTGTGACCGTCAATGGCGAGAACTTATCAGTGGAAACAACTGAGACAGGTAAGCTGAATCTCTTTGCAACTTCCAATAACAATGCCCGTAATTGGACAACGATGCAGTTCTCAATACGCAATGGAAAGATTGTCTATCCTGGTACATCGGTTGATAATATGCCGGCATTACCTGTCACTAAAGGTACTACCGTGCGGATGAATATGGCTAATAACACGGCTGACTTTGGTGGTACTACACCAGAGAACCTTATTCCTGAGGGCGTTCCTCAGCTTTACATGACAGGCAATAGCTTTGGAAACTGGGATTGGAATGCTGCTTCTGTTGTCTCGATGGAGAATGGATATGCTGGTAATTCCCGCTGGTTCTACATCTCTTATATACCTGGTGGAGAGGCTTTAGAGTTCTCTACTGACAAGGCATATGGTAAGGGTAACTTCGCAAAATTGAAGAAAGCGGAAGGTTATCAGGTGGTAAACGATAGGGCTGTCGTGGCAGCTAATGGTATATATCTTATATATGTAGGCTTAGATTCCCGTGAAATTGACATCCAGCCGTTGAGCCTTTCAGGCGATTGTGGGGGTGCTTCAGTAGAGTTTACGACGAATCCTGACGGTCGGACGATGTCTGCAACGCTTGCAAAGGGCGGTAGAATGAGAATCTATCCAAACATCCCTGCTTTCCAGAACGTCAAGAAGTTCGGCTCCTGGAAGCGTGAGGTATATATTGATCCAGAGACAGGTGCCTTCCTGTATCGTAAGAATGGCGAGGGTGAACCTAATAAAGACTATGTCTGGAAGGCTGGAACCAAGATAACAATCGACTTCGTTACGAAGAAGGCTACAATCGAAGTACCCTAAAGAAGTTTGTATTTCATAGATAATATATAATTGATTTGTGTAACTCTTAGGTTTTGTCTCTAATATCATGTTGAAGCAATCTCTATCCGATAACCCCATCATAACATCTCGTTTTAAGGTGCTTGGGGTATTGGATAGAGTTGTAGAACCTCTGAGTGGGGCAGTGTTCCTACGGTCAGGGGCATGCTTTCTCACAGGAGATAGAGACAAATGGTTACTTGATGCGTTACGTTGTATAGCTTTACAGTAATCGTTTTGCGTACGAGATTGATTATAAGTATCTTACAAATGAGCATATAATGGAGAATAAGAGCCCATCTTTCACAATGGTGCTAAGGCTTAGCACGTGTGGTGCTGGGGCTTCGCACAAGTGGTGCTGATGCCCCGCACATGTGGAGCTAAGGCTTAGCACAATAGTACAGGTAGCCTTTATGCTTCTCCGAAGAGCAATGTTTACTCACTAATCATCCAATAATAACAATTCTATTAACGAATAATTCATAAGAACCTCTATTGAAAATGAAGACTTTTAGCAATCATTTCCAGCGTTATATCTATCTTTTTCTGATGAGCTTACTGTGTCTTCTGCCATTGTCAGGACAGTCAGCTGAACGTCATTTGTGGGATAATGGCTGGAGATTCTCTCTTTATCAGGATGACTCTCCACAGCAGATAACATTCGATGACAGCCATTGGCGATTATTAGATTTGCCACATGACTGGGCAATAGAAGGTGATTTCTATTGTCAGAACCCCTCTGGTGCTACTGGAGGTGCGCTACCTGGGGGTATAGGGTGGTATCGGAAGCATTTGTTTTTACAGGATAACGATGCCAAATCCCGTTACAGTATTCATCTGGATGGGGCTTATATGTGTACGTCAGTCTATGTGAATGGCAAGCTTGTAGGGACACGTCCCTATGGTTTCATCAGCTTTAGCTATGACCTTACACCCTTTCTTAACAAGCAAGGTGATAATGTTATTGCCGTAAAAGTTGACAATTCACAACAGCCTAACAGCCGTTGGTACACGGGATGTGGCATTTACAGACATGTATACTTGTCTAAATCATCCGATTTTCGCATAGCAGAATGGGGTGTACAGGCTATATCTGAGTTGAAAAAGGGTGTTGGGAACATCACAGTCAACACACAAATAGAGAATCCCAGTGGCTTAAATCATCGCTTCGTGGTGCGTCAGAAGATATGGGATGCTAACCATCAGCTTGTTGCACAGACATCGAAAGGTGGTCAGACGGGTGCTTCGGGCACTCTCGTAAGTCAGCAAATGCGCATCAGCAAACCCCATCTGTGGTCGCTTTCTTCCCCTTATCTCTATAAGATGACAACCGAATTGATAGAGAATGGTAAGGTGTTGGATTGCGATACCACGACTATCGGCATACGAACGGCACACTTTGATGTGGCAAAAGGCTTCTTCTTGAATGGTGAAAACATCAAGATCAATGGCGTTTGTCTGCATGGTGACTTAGGATGTCTGGGTTCTGCTATCAATGAAGACGCCCTTCATCGGCAGGTTATCATGATGAAAGAGATGGGTGTCAACGCCATTCGATGCTCTCATAATCCTCCTTCTCCCGAGCTTTTAAATCTCTGTGACAGTCTGGGAGTGCTCGTTATGGATGAGGCTTTTGACAGTTGGCTGCAAGGAAAGACGCCTTATGACTACTCATTATATTTCAAAACATGGTTTGAACGTGACTTGCGTGATATGGTTTTACGTGACCGTAACCATCCTTCCATTGTCATTTGGAGTATTGGTAATGAGGTTTTGGAGCAGTGGAACAAGGTGGATAACAAGGGAATGGCATTGGAAGACGTGAATATCCTGCTCAATGACAATCGTAGCAAGGCTGCATTGACACAGGGAGACAAGCTCAATCTGAATGCAAAACTCACACAGGTGCTGGCTGCTATCGTACGTCGTTATGACCCAACGCGACCCATTACGGCAGGATGTAATGAGGTATCGCCAGAGAATAACCTGTTTAAGAGTGGTGCTTTGGATGTGATTGGATTCAATTATCATCAACAAAAGGTGAAGGATGTACCACAGAATTTCCCTGGAAAGCCCTTCATCATGACGGAAACAGTGTCTGCTTTACAAACACGTGGATACTATAAGATGCCAAGTGATTCGCTCTTCCGACTGCCAACAAAGAAGCGTCCGTTCACTGATCCCACCTTCCGTTGCTCATCATATGATAACTCTTGCGCTTATTGGGGGTCTACACATGAACAGACTTTGGATGTAGTTAAGCATACACCTTACTGTGCTGGACAGTTTATTTGGACTGGATTTGACTATATAGGAGAGCCAACTCCTTTCAATTTCCCTGCTCGAAGCAGTTATTTTGGCTTGGTTGACCTGGCTGGTTTCCCCAAAGATTCTTACTATTTGTACCAGAGTGAATGGACCAATAAGCCTGTGTTGCATGTCTTCCCACACTGGAACTGGATTGAAGGTCAGCCTATTGACATGTGGTGTTACTATAATAAGGCGGATGAAGTGGAGCTCTTTTTGAATGGAAAATCACAGGGAGTACGCCGCAAACAGAATGATCATGAGTATCATGTAGCATGGCGTTTGAACTTCGAACCGGGTGAAGTACGTGTCGTTGCACGGAAGAATGGTAATGTGACGGCTGAGAAAATCATCAGAACAGCAGGTGCCCCTCACCACATTCGGTTGACTCCTGACCGTCAATTGATCAAGGCAAATGGACGCAGTCTGTCGTTTGTTACGGTGGAAGTGGTTGACAAAGATGGTAATTTATGTCCTTGGGCAGATAACAATATCATCTTCTCTTTGACGGGAGATGCCACGATTGCAGGTGTTGACAATGGTAGTCCTTTCTCTATGGAACGCTTTAAAGCCAGTGAGCGGCATGCTTTCTATGGTAAATGTATGGTGGTAATACAGTCTGGTAAGACACCTTCAGACATTCAACTCACGGCAAAGGGTGTTGATTTACAGCCCCAGACTCTTCGTATAACATCTAAGTAAACATTCAATCTCAAGGTATATGAAACGTTGTATTATAGCTCTTTCCTTTGTCATGGGTAGCCTTTTGGTGGGTAATGCCCATGACATAACACCTGATTCTCCGCAGAAACCCGTGCAGAAGGCAGTGCGTTCATCAGATAAAGAGACGTTGTTTGTGAGGAATCTCATGAAGAAAATGACGTTAACAGAGAAGATAGGACAACTCTCACAGTATGTAGGAGGAGAGCTTCTGACGGGTCCTAAGAGTGGTTCTCTTACTGATTCGCTCTTCGAAAGGGGTATGGTTGGATCCATTTTGAATGTCGGTGGGGTTGATAATCTTCGGAAACTGCAGCAACGAAACATGCAGTTGTCACGGTTGAAGATTCCCGTTTTGTTTGCTTTCGACGTCATTCACGGTTACAAAACCATCTTCCCAACACCTCTGGCGGAGTCCTGTTCGTGGGATTTAGGGCTTATGTTTGAGACGGCAAAGGCTGCTGCTATAGAGGCATCTGCCTCTGGTATCCATTGGACTTTTGCCCCTATGGTGGACGTTGCACGCGATCCTCGATGGGGAAGGATCGTTGAAGGGGCAGGAGAAGACACCTATCTGGCAAGTAAAATAGCTGCTGCACGGGTGAAAGGGTTCCAATGGAACATAGGAGAACCTAACTCTGTGTATGCCTGTGCCAAGCATTTCGTAGCCTATGGAGCACCACAGGCAGGGCGTGACTACGCCCCTGTAGACCTTTCTTTATCTACCTTATCCGAGGTTTATCTCCCTCCTTTCAAGGCTTGTGTGGATGCTGGAGTGAAGACTTTCATGTCTGCTTTCAACAGTGTTAATGGTGTACCAGCTACTGGCAATCGGTGGTTGATGACCGATTTGTTGCGTCATCAGTGGGGATTCCAAGGCTTTGTAGTGAGTGATTGGAATGCAGTTCAGGAGTTAAAGGCACATGGTGTGGCTGAAACTGATGATGATGCAGCCCTCATGGCATTCAAGGCTGGGGTGGATATGAACATGACTGACGGTTTATATAACCGTTGTTTAGAGGCAGATGTGCGGAGTGGTAAGGTTGATTTGCAAGCCATTGATGCTTCTGTTGAGCGCATCTTACGTGCTAAATATGCCTTAGGACTGTTCGAAGATCCCTATCGTTTCCTTGATAACAAGCGCGAACGACAGGTAGTTCGCTCTCAGTCAATGATTGATTTAGCCCGAAAAGCTGCTGTTTCTTCAATGGTTCTGTTGAAAAATGATAATGCAACACTTCCTCTTTCCAAGCAAACAAAGCGTATTGTACTCATTGGTCCGCTGGCAAATAACCGTTCTGAGGTAATGGGTTCTTGGAAGGCAAGAGGTGAAGATGCTGATGTTGTGACTGTATTGGACGGTATAAAGAACAAGCTTGGTAGTAATGTCTTACTGCAATATGTACAGGGTTGTGACTTCTTAGCTCCTTCTAAAGATGAGTTTTCATCAGCTTTTGAGGCAGCAAAGCAGAGTGATGTCATCATAGCAGTGGTGGGTGAGAAGGCTTTAATGAGTGGAGAATCACGCAGTAGGGCTATCCTTCGTCTGCCGGGACAGCAGGAAGCGTTGCTCGATACACTCCGAAAAGCAGGCAAACCACTTGTCGTTGTCCTCATGAGTGGACGTCCGTTGTGTTTGGAAAAGGTAGATAAGCAGGCTGATGCATTGGTAGAAGCATGGTTCCCTGGTACTCAATGTGGCAATGCAGTGGCTGATATTCTCTTTGGTGATGCCGTCCCTTCCGGTAAGTTGACAGCCTCTTTCCCTCTTACGGAAGGACAGATTCCTAACTATTATAATTATAAACGCTCTGGCAGACCAGGTGATATGCCTTACAGTTCTACTGTTCGTCACATTGATGTTCCTAACAAAAACCTTTATCCTTTTGGTTATGGACTGAGTTATACGTCGTTCTCTTACGGTGAGATGCAATGTCCTCAGCAGTTTAATCCTGATGGTTCACTGCAGGTTTCAGTGGATGTCACCAATACAGGAAGCTATGATGGTGAGGAGATAGTCCAACTTTATGTTGCTGATAAGGTTGCTTCCATGGTTCGACCAGTAAAGGAATTGAAAGGATTTGAGAAGGTTTTTATCCCCAAAGGACAAACCAAGCATGTTGTCTTCACCGTCAATGTGCGTGATTTAGGGTTCTGGGATAACAACATGCAGTACATTGTTGAACCTGGAATGTTTGACGTTATGGTGGGAAGAAACAGTGAAGAGCTGCAGAAAAAGGAGGTTCTGTGGAAGAAATAGCAATGCTCTTGCTTCCTTAAAGTATTACTTCTACTATCTTTTAAAGACTAAAATACAATTTAAAAATAAAGATCAAAGTACATGAAACATTTATTGTTAGCATTAATGTTGCTGCTGTCTGTCAGCGTCAAGGGTATAGGTATCACCCACGGACCATGGATTTGCGATATGGATAGCACAAGTGTTACCATTGTTTGGGTAACAGATAAGCCCGGATTATCATGGGTTGAACTGGCTCCTGAAGGGTCAGATCATTTTTATGGAAAGGCTCGGACACGTTATTATGATATCTTTGAAGGACGCAAAGTGCTTACAGATAGTGTGCATAAGGTGCATATTGAGGGGTTGAAACCTAACACAAAATATCGTTATCGGGTGTTCACTCAGGAGGTAGCAGAGTGGCGTTACGATGATTGGGTGACGTTTGGTAAAGTGGCTTGTACTGATGTGTGGAGAGGTAAACCCTACGACTTTACGACTTTCCCTGCCCACCCTCGGGAGATAACTTTCTTGGTATTGAACGATATTCATGAGCGTGCTCAGTTCATGAAGGAGCTATGTAAGAACATAGACTTCAATAAACTCGATTTCGTTTTGCTCAATGGTGACATGTCAAACCGCCTTAGAAGTCAGCAACACATGATGGAAGCGTACTTGGATACGTGTGTTCAGATGTTCGCTACACACACTCCTTTGTTCTTCAACCGTGGAAATCATGAGTTGAGAGGGCAGTTTGCGGATTATCTTTATCGGTATTTCCCAACACGAAACGGGAAGTATTACCGACTGCAACACGTGGCTGGCATCGATTTTTTGTTTATTGATTCGGGTGAAGACAAGCCTGATGAGGACATAGAATACAGTGGTATAGTGGCTTATGATCAGTATCGTGAAGAGCAGACAAGGTGGTTGCGCAGCCTTCGTGAGGAACATAAGATTGGTAAATATCCTTTAGTGGTGTTCTCTCACATGCCTCCTACACTTGAGAACTGGCATGGTCCTTATCATATGCAGAAGACTTTCGTACCAGAATTGAACAAGATGAACGTCTCAGTGATGCTCTCTGCACACCTTCATGCCTTTGGTTTCCAGAAGCCAAATGAGATCATTAACTTCCCAAACTTAGTCAATAGTAACAATACTTATCTGCTTTGCCACATTGCAAACGGTAAGATGGACGTTGATTATGTGGGACTGAATGGGAAAGATAAGAAGCATTTCACATTCCCACTAAAGTAAGAATAGCTTTCATACACTCTCTTCTTATATAATGTAAAGGGCTAAAACCTTCTTTTGGTTTTAGCCCTTTTTGTTGTATGATGCATTGTCTATGCTCGGAATTCTAAGTCTTTTTCCTTCTTATTTTACGCTTGCTGTCAATGGTTTCAGTAGGTTTCTTAGGCTAAGGAACTTATAAATCAACCGACAGTGGCAGTCGTTACGGGAACAAAAGGAATGGTTTTACCTCGTTTTATTCGCGCTTCATCTTTGGCAAATAGAGTGCAATGATGCCTAAGAGGGGGAGTAAAGTGCTGACCTTAAATACAAAAAGAATACTTGTTTGGTCTGCTAACCAGCCGAAGAAGGAGCTACCAACACCACCAAGTCCGAACGAAAGACCATAGAAGATACCTGCTATCGTACCGATATGATTGGGCATTAAGTCGGTGGCATACACAAGAATGGCTGAGAAAGCGGATGCTATGATGAGTCCGATGAGGGCTGAGAGGAGGATGGTACCCGCCAGACTGTTGATGTAAGGGAGCATGATTGTGAAGGGGGCAGCACCGAAAATGGAAAACCATATCACATTCTTACGTCCGTAACGGTCACCAATCCATCCGCCAAGGAGCGTCCCGACAACCTCAGCAGCCAAGAAAACAAACAGACAAACCTGTGAATATTGAATGGAAATACCGAACTTCTCTATCAGGAAGAACGTGAAATAGCTGGTCATACTCTCTGTATAGAAGTTCTTAGAGAACATCAACACGAAGAGGATAAACACAAAACCATAGATCTGATAACGGCTGTAAGTCTTTGCAGTGGTCCATTGAGTCCGACTCTTCTTATGAACTTTCTGGGTCTGTTTGACGTGCCATTTCCCAATATATACCAATATAATGGCTAAGAGGATGGCTATGAATGCAAACCAACGGACGCCACTCAGCCCGACAGGTATCACGATAAGGGCTGCAAACAGAGGACCTAACGCGAAGCCACCGTTGCCTCCTACCTGGAAAATACTCTGTGCTAATCCCTTCCTTCCGCCTGATGCTTGTTGTGCAACTTGCGAACCTTGAGGATGGAAAATGGATGAACCTAATCCGAAGAGGGATACCGATAGCAGGATGACATAGAAGCTGTTGGCATAGGAAAGCATGAAGATACCGATAAGCGTGAATATCATACTCACAGGTAACTGCCACCAACTGTGATGTTTATCAGCGTATAATCCAACGAAAGGTTGAATGATTGATGAGGTGATTTGTAGTACAAATGTGATGATACCAATCTGTAGAAAGCTTAGTCCGAATTCGTCTTTCAGCATAGGATAGATCGCAGGAAGCATTGAGTGCATGGTGTCATCTAAGAGGTGACAGAAGCTTACTGTGAGTAGAATCCCAAAGGCTGTCTGTTCTATGTTCTTGTTGTCAGTTTTGCTGTTTATCTCCATCAGTCCTTTTTATTTTCGTCATGCAAAGTTATAGCATTTGATGATAATCAGCGAATTTCAGCCAGAATAATTCCGCATCGCTCACCGTCTCCTATCTCAATCGTAGAGGATGAGCATTGATTAGGGGCATGACTGAAAACCTTATGGGGAGGAATTATGTGGTTAAGAAATATCAAGACAAAAATGAATGCTGCTTTTTTGTGATTTCAAGGATGATGCTTAAAAATCTCCTTTGTAACTTGTTGTGTTGCAAGAGGTTATGAAGAGGGTTGTAAAAGGGCATGTTTTGCGTTGTAAAAGGGCACCTTTTACACATCAAAAGGGCATGTTTTGCAATGCAAAAGGGCGTCTTTTACATAGCAAAAGGGCATGTATTGTTTTGCAGTTATGAATCTTTCTTACAAAAGAGGGTGGCGAGGGGAGGTGCAAGAACTTTCCTATGGGTTTGTTTTTGGTTGGTTATGGGTATTGTTCTTGCTATGGTTGAGGTTTTTAAAAGTGGTCTGTTTGTCAAGTGATCGGGGTATATGACTACTTGAGGGTGTATACCATGACCGTCATTGCCTTGCCGTTTTGTTTTCGATTCCGCAAAGAAAGTGGGGGAGAAAGTGGGGCGATACAGAATAAAAAGTATATCTTTGTGGCGTAAAGATGATTTCAGGAACGAAGAGTTAACCCGTCAGACGGAGGAAGAGAGGCTTCTACCGTCTTGCAGAACGGGTTATTTTGCTTTGTGATGAATAGTTATTAACAGCAAAAGAAATACTAAAACAATGAACAAAAGCAAGAGTTGGATTCTATTGATGTTCTGTTTTCTGCTGACAGTATCAGCTTCAGGACAGACGAGAAAACCTGTTAGAAAGTCTGCAACAAGGACTGCAAGAGTTGCGAAACCCGTGAAGAAAGTGACGCCAACATCCAAGAAGACGACGGCGACAACGGTTGTGCCAGTCATGGAAAAGGCTGTATGGACGGGGAAAAGAGAAGTGACGATTCCAGGAAGTGTGGGGAAACTGGCTGCTACACTGCAGCAGAATCCAGAGATGAAACAAGGTACAAAGGTGCCTTTGGTCATTATCATGCACGGACTGGGAAGCGACAAGGATAACATGCTTTGCGCTGCTTTGGCTGACAGTTTACAGGAGAGTGGTATCGCATCGTTGCGCTTCGACTTCAATTCGCACGGTAAAAGTGAGGGCAATATCATTGATATGGACTTCAATAATCTGCAGGCTGATGCTGAAAAGGTGCTGAATTATGCTCGTAAACTCGACTTTGTAAGTAATATTTCGCTTGCCGGACACTCCATGGGAGGTGTCATTGCCTCAATGCTTGCAGGTAGAGAAGGGACGAACAAGATAAAGAGTGTTGTGCTCTTTGCCCCTGCTGTAGCCATTCAGGACGATGCTCAACGGGGTGAATTCTCTGGTTTCAAGTTTGATCCGAACAATATTCCAGCTACATTTGAGGTGATGGGACACACGATGGGTGGTAAATGGCTCAAGACAGCACAGACATTGAACATCCTCGAGACAGCCAAAGGCTATCAAGGAAAGCTGTATGTCATTCATGGAACGGAGGATCAGTTTGAACCATATGTCACCAGTAGTCTTTATCTTCGTGATAATCCCAATGGTAAGATCGTACTGTTGAAGGGCTTTGACCACTACTTCTCACAGGACGTTCTGCTCCCTGTCTCTGTTGCAACGAAGTTCTTTAAAGAGGTGTTGTTGGGACATTCCAGTAAATAAGACCGAAGAATCGGAAGGAATATAAAGCAGGAATAACATAAGGAGATCTTCCTTTTAATGACATTTCTCCTTATAAAAAACGGTTGGATGCATCTGCATTGACATGTAAGAAGATGTGATATACATGATGATATATTAAGATAAAAGGTACAGGAGCGACTCCTGTACCTTTTGTTTTTGTATAGCATTAAAGAAAATATGTCATTAAAAGAAATATGTCCTTATGTCATTCTGTCTTCTGTTCTTTTGCCTATCATTGGGAAAACATATCCTTATATCATTCGCAACGAAGTATTTCAGGGAGGTGTTGTTGGGACATTCTAGTAAATAAGACAGAAGATTCAGGAGGAATATACAGGCGGGATGACATAAGGAGATCTTCCTTTTAATGACATTTCTCCTTATAAAAAACGGTTAGATGCATCTGCATTGACATGTAAGAAGATGTGATATACATAATGATATGTTAAGAAAAAAGGTACAGGAGCGACACCTGTACCTTTTGTTTTTGTATATTATTAAAGAAAATATGTCATTAAAAGAAATATGTCCTTATGTCATTCTGTCTTCTGTCTGTTATCCATTCAGGCTTACGCAAGGCGGAAATGTCTCCAGATCCAGTCTGGTATATGTCTCCAAAGGAACGTAAGGATACGCCAACGGGTATCGATGACACATACGTGACGGCGTGTTCTGATGGCTTTTATGATGCATTTCGCCACATGGTTCGTAGTCATAAGCATTGGGAAGTGCGCTGTTCCAGAGAGTAGAGGAGTGTCAACAAAGCCCGGACGGAT
>QWCR01000400.1_pt1 | contig 23616 bp, 26 predicted proteins | sample 1972581 | NCBI WGS metagenome assembly QWCR01 (sample SAMN09866703, study PRJNA288562) | Human oral metagenome isolate pre4_saliva, whole genome shotgun sequencing... | isolation source: mouth | host: Homo sapiens | place: USA: California
GAGCAGGCTTAGAGGTCATAACGACAAGGGCAAGGAAGTTAAAGCAACGGCAGTATTTCACAGTACTGACTACTTCGGGAGGGTATCAAGTCTTGCGTATGTACTTGCTTATTTCGGGCATGGAGAAAGGCCACCAAGCCACCTCCTCCGTTATAGAGATTGGTCAGTATTGGTGGGATGAGCGTGGCAGGCAGTCTATTGTCGCCGTACAGCGAACGATGGGGCATTATATCGATAGCTTTGCCTACTATTCGCCTATGGCTATTCGTCCGGACAGCGAAGCCTATCGCTTGGTTGCTCGTTGTCCCTTATACCCTGAGGTTAAACTAAGTGATACCCTAAAGAGGAATGGCTTTGAGGGGAAGTAGTATGGGATTGCCCCCAGCAGTCTCATCCCAGCCCTCCTCACAGACAGCAGAGCCGAGACCCTACTGAAAGCTGGACGCAACGAGCATCTACGTTACTTCCTCAGCCTAGCAAGAACGATAGACGAGTATTGGCCAGCCTACAAAATCACACTTCGCAGGGGTTACGACATCACGGACATTGCTCTTTGGTGTGACTACATTGATATGCTTATAAGGCTTGAGCGAGACATACACAATGCCCACTATGTTTGCCCCAAAGACTTACAGCAAGCCCACAACGAGATTCTCCGAAAGTTGCGGGCTCGACAAGAGCGAGAACAAGAAGAGCACAAACGACAGAAGGCGCAGGAGGATGAAGCACGATTCCAAAAACTCAAAGCCCCATTCTTTGGCATCGCCTTTACAGACGGAGTTATCCAAGTAAAAGTCTTAGAGAGCGTGCAGGAATATTTAGAGGAGGGGAAAGCCTTGCACCATTGCGTTTTCACTAATGAATACTACCTCAAAAAGCAAAGCCTAATCCTATCGGCAAGAATAGATGGCAAGCGAATAGAAACGATAGAGGTATCTCTTGAAACAATGAAAGTCATCCAGTGCCGTGGCTTACAGAACAAGAACACCGAATACCACGACCGCATCATTGACTTAGTAAACCGCAACATCCGCCAAATACAGAGCCGAGTAGCCTAAGTCCAACAAATAGAAATCCCGAAGCGATGTAAAATCACTTCGGGACTTCTTTTCTTTGTCTTTGAGGTGAGCAGGCGACCAAAAGAAAAGAAGCAAAAGAAAGTCGCAATCTCAAACTGATTAATTATTCCATTAACCAATCTTTTAGAGAGATACATCCACACTCTGTTTCTACCATAAGAATATCATCTACAAAGTTTACGCTTGGGTAAATATTTATGTAAGCAGGCTTAGGTATATCATTAGGTGTATATACACAGATTCTATTCCCCTTAAGGGCGTGAAAATAGCCTAATTCCCATGGTGTCCATTGCGATTGAAGGCTAGATTCAGTATGAATATATAGCAAAGACTTAGAAGACTTTAATCTCTCAATAATTGCTTTAGCTGTGCTGATATTAGTTAATTCTCGCTTTAGGGCGTTTCTATCACTGACCCAGTCTATGTATACATTTAACCCCAAACTATTTAGAATTGCTTTTAGCCTTATTATCAAATCGTAATCGGATGAACTGTGAGATATAAAAAGGTCATATGTTTTCATCTGCTCAAGCTGAGAATTATAGATAAAGCGAATTAAATCTTCTGGGGTGTTGATAGGATTAGGGACTATTTTATCTCTAGGTCGTTTTTTCCCTTTCCTATTCGGTCGAAGACGAACCTCTTTTTCTCCAAACTTCTGCAATGTAAGAAATGCAAAATGTCTAAGGTGATAATTTCTTTCAGAAGCATTGACTTTGTAAAGGAACTTTATTGTAACGGGGCTTTTGTACTTAGAAGCTTCTTGTAACACTGCATAACGAGTATCAATATCAGTGGGGTTCTGATATTTCCCAGTGAAATAAGTTTGAATATAATAATTAGAGTAACTAGGGACTACCTGCTGAACATACTTTTGATTTAGTACTATTTTATCTTTTCTCTTTTTTTGCTTGCATTGACTCTGATCAAGTAAACCTTTCCGAAGCTCCACTCGTTCGTTCTCAGATTTCTTCAGTTGATTATATAATCTCTTGTTCTGAATAATGGGAAGAGCAATAGATCGCAGATAACTGATAGGTTTTGGGAAGAAATATATTTTAGGGAATCCTTTCTTTTCTCTCCCTTTATCCATCCTATTGTACTCTTTTGCTTTACTGCAAATATCATCCCAGAGGTAAGAATATAAGAGTTTGAACTCTGACAAAAAATGTTCCTCAGAGAATCCCTCTGGCATTGTTGCTAAAACATTCCTCAATGGTCTCTTCAATGTTTTTCGAAAGCGAAGCAGTTCTCCTTTATACCTCCGTCTGGTTCTCCCCATGTTAGATAATTTTACCAAAGAATAAAACGACTAAAGCAACAATCAAATAGAAAGGCGTCGTAGATGGAGACCACATCGCTTTGATGGTGTTGCAGAGTTGGGCACATCGATTTCTAAGAGGCCCCACCCTATAAAGCTGGTTGACATAATTCAAATCTTTAGAGAGTTTGTTAAGAAAATCCTTCTGAGATTTAATCACAATTCTCTCCAATCCTAGATAATAGCAGTCTAGTAGATAAAATAGCCCTACAGGTATCAAACAAAGCCAAGCATTGGGGAGTTGCATCTTTTTATCAACCAGTAGTACAAGCATGGCGGCAACAAGGGTGATAGTCCAATTCTTACAGTTGGCACTATTCCCAGCCATTCTATTGATGAGCCCTTGAAGCATTGATATGTGAGATTGTACTGCAGAGCTTTCAAAAGCCTCCAACGTTTTATTGTTATCCATATTTATTGTTTTGTTAATTCGTATAGCTTGTCTAATGCGTGAACTCTTAAATTTTCAGAATATTGGGGGTACTTATGGTTAGATGAATCCAAAGAAGACCAAGATTTTTCCCAAGTTCCTAAGATGCCTGCACCGATTTCTGTTAAATGCTCTGTCGGCAAATCGTATCGAAGTTCAAATTCCCCACCATCAGAAAATGTTTTTTGAGATTCCATAAGTGCAACCTGTCTGTATTCTTCAAGCTTCTTTTTTCTGATAAGCTGTGATGTTGCAATTTCTGAATAAATCCAAGGAGATTCTGTTTGGTTACTGTCTGGGTCAGGTGTAATAGAGTTGGGAGTATTCAGGAAAAACAAACACTCTGTATTGTCTATCATTTGAGTGAGTGCCACAGAAAGCATCAGGTGGACATGACTCGTAGAATAATTACGCTTTTGATAATTGTATGTATTGGTTTTTTTTTGATAACAATACTCGTCATCTATCATTTTTAGCAGCTCATTAGCATATCCCCAAACACATGAATCAATAAATGCGGTTAATCCAAAAGTCTTTTTTAGCCATCCAGCAAGGGCATGAGCAAGGTCCTCATCTTTATGTGAGTGTGATATAAAAATATCTGCCTTTATTTGTGGAAACCAATTAGCTTGCATCATACTTCCATCAAGTGAGCCATCATTTCTTACAAAAGATTTTATTGTTTCTACGATACTTGTTTCTTGACTTGAGAAACTCTTCGGGTCTACTTTTTTGAAAGCTTCGAAATACCCTTTCTCGAAGCAATTATCCTCTAATAATAAATTGAATCCTCTGTACATAGCAATTATTAGTTTTCTGCAAAGTTACTCATTCATAGCGAGAAAGACGAATAAAACGGCAAGAAAAATCCCCTTGCAAGCCAATAAAACTTGCAAGGGGAGGACTTGGTTAAATCAGAGAATATAAAACAGGGCAAACTCTGCTCTTCTTCTTTTGACTAGTCCCCTCAGGATTTTGCCATTGTAGTGGCAAAAAGAGAGATATTCCTGAATATAGTTCCTATCTCCCGACTCTATTTTGCGCAGAAGTTGGCTCTTTGGCTGCTTGCCATAGCCAAGAATGCGCCCAGCCCCGACATTATAAGCCAAGAGAGAAAGGAGCAAAGCATCTTTTCCATAGCATTTGAAGCGGTCGAATTGCGCCATAAGGTCAGCGCGGAGCAAAGAGTCCGCTTGCCACTCGGGCATATTCGAAGAAAAATGCTCCCCCTTTTGAAGTTGATGTCCATAACCCACATAGGGATAACAGCCCTTTCCGTGAAATCCCTCAAAGAATTTCACGCACACCACAGCACGCTCAAAAGGAGGAAGCCGAGCAAAAGCAATCCTCTGCTGAGCCCGCAGCCAAAGCCACGGGAAGCAGAGGAAAAACAAACATAACAATAACTTACGCATCTCGTTCAGATTTTGAGGTAGGAGGAGTAGGTTTAGGATGATCCACGTGCTGCTCAGCACTTTTGCCATTAAAACTAAAGTGCAACTCCTTCTTTTGCCCGAAATTATCTTCCACATACACATCAATCGTCTGTCGGTCAGAAGAGAGTGACGTATAGTATAAACGAAACTCCTTTCGAGGTAGCCAATAGCGGTCGTTGGGAGAAAGCAACGTGCCATCTTCCAAACGCAATTCCCCCTTCCCATCGGGTTGGAAATAGCGAATCGTATAGCGCATGTCCTTAAAATCGCCTTCCGCTTTGAGCGAACAGCGAATTTCAGCGACTGCCCCCTTTACAATGTCCTTTTGAACGGGCAACGTTTGCAGAGAAAAGTCATAAGCCTGCTGCACATCCACCTCAGGAGTACAACTAGATAGACAAAACCCAGCGAAGGAGAGCACCCCCATCACCCATATTGCGCCTAAAATATTACGTTTCATAGAGATAAAAATTAAAGTTGATACCGAAGTCCCAAACTCAGCGTCGGTCTAAGTCTGTGAACATCCGAGTTAAAAAGATAGCGCAGTTGAGCTTTTCCACCGACAATAATCCTATCCGTGAGAAAGAGTTCCACACTCGTGTGCAATCCTGCGCCATACACCCAGCGTGAGCCGTCCAATAATTTCGCCCCATCGGGCAAAAGCTTCTCGCCCTTGTTGATGTCCTCATAGCCAGCTACTGCAGAAGTACCAAGATAGAAAAACACATTCTTCCCTTTGTCCGAAAGCAAGGGATGCGCATACCCCATCTGCACGAGGTAATCACGCAGGGGCACTTGGTAACTACGATAACTCAAAGCTTGCTGTTCATAACCAGCCGATACGAACGTATATTTACCATGTTTCAGATAGTGAGAAAGCGACAAAGTCAGCCCAAAATCGTCTTGCTTAAAGAGCGATTTTCCTTTTACTATAGGCACACTTGCCGACACTTCCAATCCCTTTTGACCAGGCACCAAACGCTGTGCCTGCACCGCAGTGGGTAATCCCACCACTAGTGCAGCACAAAGCGAAGAAAAGAAGAGCTTCAGTTTCATCGTTCTTACCATTTCAGTTTGAGTTTATCAATCTTTTGCGCCAACAAGAGGTCCTCTTGGTCAAGCGAAAAAGAAAGCGTGCGTCCCCCTCCACGTTCGTAGAGCGTCACTTGCAGTTCCTTGTCTTGAGAAAGCGAAAATTGCTCCAAAACAAAGACCCCACATTCGTTGTCGTTCGCCTTTACCTCCAATAATTGATGATAAGCACGAAGCGGTTGCAGCACTTGTTCCTGCATCGCAGTGCGCTTCACCACCTTTTTGTCCACCACTTTGAAAGTCACAAAGTCCACAGCTAAAGGCATATTCGTGTCATTGTCGATGCGCGTGTAAAAGTAAAACAATCCATTGTGCGCATAAAGACCGCGGAGCAAGAACTTCATTCCAAATTGTTGCGCACCGATGTGCTTAATCCTGCGCTTATCGCTTTGGTAGATACTCTGCATAATGAGTTTCACCAAAATAGGCGACTCACTGCCCAGTTCCTTGAAATAGATGTCCGAGCGGTTGGACGGTAGTTGTCCTGCCATAGGCGCAAGGAAATCCTGCATCTCAATGTTGAGCTTCTCAGGTTCGGCAGCATACTTCACATTAAAGGCATAGAACGAGCCATCTTCGCAAATCACCGATAGATTAGTCTCCGTTTCAAAATCTTGCACGGCAGCTTTGATGCGCAAGACGTTTTCCGCATCCTCCGCTTTGCCCGCAATGATGTTTTGCGAACCCAAGTCCACATAACGAATAGGCGCAGGAAAGATGAGATGCGTAGTCTTGTCGAAAGTCACCTCCAAGCCATAAGGCAAGACAACTCGAGCGTTGGGAACACTTCGGCTCAATCCCTGGTAGAGCGTCCCCGACGACAAGAGCGAAGAAGAAAGATTTGTGGGTTTATCCTTGCTTTGGGCAAAGACAACTGTGCTACTCGCCACGAGGAGTAGCGCAGAGAAAAAGAAATGTTTCATTGTTTATAGCGATTGATTGAATGATTATTTGGTAGGTATCAAGAAGAGTTTATAACCACCCTTAATGGTCACTTTAATGGTACGTAGTTTCTTTTGCAAGAGCTGACTAGCCCCTTGCATCACCCCACGTGCTGTTTCCGAGATGATCTGGTCTTTGGCAGAAGAAGCGAAAGTAAAACTCGTTCCCATCGTTCCCCCGATGTTAGCCCCCATTTCTTTGAGGGCAGAGAGATTCTCCAATTCAGGAATGTAGACACCTTCCTGTCCGTCCATATCATAAGCCGATAGTTTGATAGGAAGAATACGCCCAGCGTGTTCAATGCTTTTGACCAAAAGTAGCATCCGATGTCCTTCAATTTTGGCACTTGCAATGATGCGACTCTGGCGAGGAAGGTGCAAATCCCCAATGCGCGCATTTTCTAGCAAGCGCAACACCACATCATCCCCCTCTTTGAGAACAAGGGTATGGTCAATCTGCACCCGAATCGTATTGCGTTCCACGCCCTTTTTCTCATTGTTCATAGAGTGAAAGGCAAGATTGCGCCCCTTCGTGCCATACATTTTGACAAAGTCCGCATCACTCATCGTCCCCGAGAGAGAGGACACCACTTGTTTTCGTTCGGGAAGCACCTCCACCGCCTTTTCCCCTTCCGATGGCTTGTCAGAAGAAGGCGCAACAATGGTGCGTTCCTGCGCTTGAGCAAAAGCATTGTTCAGCGCGGTAGGATTATTAGGCGTAGACTTAGGAAGATACTTCGCAGCCATCTGATAACTCTTTTCCATCAGCGCCAATTGACGTTCCTCCTCATTCTCTTCTTTATCATTTTTCTTCGCCAATTCATTCTTCAATTCAGCCACTTGCGAGCGGAGTTCTTCGCGCTCCTTCTCACTAGGGTCAGTGGCATAGAAATCATTGAGCAAGCGGTTGTTCTCCGCATAGCGTTGCATCGACCGCTCAATCTTACTTCGAGAGCGAGAAGCTTCCACTCTTTCCGCTTCTTCAGCCGCATTTTGCGCTGCAAACTCATCGGAAACTTCTGCCATCTCCGCCTTTGCCTGCTGTTCTTCAGCTGATTTGTTGCCCTGTTCATAAGCCTTCAGTTTGTTGCTGGGCAATTCTTCCACACTCGCTTGCGGAATACTGTCATTGAGTCCCTGCTGCGCTGCCGTTTTCTCCTTGCCCGAAGGGGCAAAGATAAACCACATAGAGAGCGCAAAGAGTAATCCTAGTCCGCCAAAGACGAGCCATTTTTTCAGTTGGTCTTGTTGTTTCTTATCCATAATTGAGGTATTGGTTTTAATTGCTGATATTCCGTGTCTTGTTGTTGGAGTGCAGGTCTGTCCAGATGCTCATTCTTCGGAATAGGTAAGGCAGTAGCGTGAGGAGTCACAAAGAATTGCGCAATCATAAAGAGAGCGCAAAGGAGATACACCAAACTAATGCCATAGACCAGAACTTTCCTCTGCTTCGTACTTAGCCGTTCGCATTGTTGTTTTAGCCACACCTTTCCGCGAATAATCCAGCTGCGGAGCATTCGTTGTGGAGAATACGTTCGTGTCATCGTTTGTAAGTTTGAAGGTCTTGATTCTCACGCACAACGAAGTGTTCCATCAGAAATCCCTGCGGATTGTTGTCCGAGCGCACCGCATTTTGCAGGGTGCAAGTCGTGATCAGACTACGTTCCGTCACGTTACTAGGACGCACGATAAACATGCGTGCATAAGTTGTCACGGCATAAGGATACACCTTAAAGTCACATTGTATAGAGTCAATTTCCACACGCTGATTCACATTGCCCGAGATGGCACTATTGAAATAGCCCTTTTCTGCCAAATCCTTGTAATAATCAAAAGCCGATTTATCACAAAGTGCAAAGGCACGTGCCATATTTTGCTCAATAGCATCCTTGTCGGGAGCAATGCTAAAGAAGAGCTCGTGGAAACGTCTGACGTGTTCGCGTGCTTCCACAGGACGATTGCGAGAAGCATCTTGACTCAGTGCCAGCATCAAAGATTTCCCTTGGTCAAGCACGTAGATTTTTTCTCGTTGCTCCCGAGCAAAGTTATAGGAAGCATAGAGCGCATAAGCCGTAATGCCCACACAGAGCAAGGCAAAGACGATGATGTATAGCCTAATCTGACTAAATGCCGTCTGAATGTTTTTTAGAGATTTGAATTCCATAGGAGTGTATATTGAAATTATTTGCCTTTAATGAGCATCCCTTTGATACGTCCACCGATATTTCCCACGGCAGCTCCCAAACCAGCAGCAGAAGCCTTACCACCTAGGTAGGCACCTTGTGCGCCACTCTTTGCCACGCTATTGACATTGCGACCATAAGCCCCAATACCGCCACCAGCTTCGATAATCCAGCCAGCCACAGTGGGCACACAGAAATATCCCACAATGCCAATGAGGAAGAAGACAATGTAGTACCATGTTCCCGAGTCGGGAACATAGTTTGCACTCGAAAGCGCTGCAATGTCCTTCTGCACCATCAAGACTTGAATTTTGGCAAGCAAAGCCGAAAGAATAGAACTCACGGGCAACCACAGATAGACCGATATGTAGCGCGAGAACCACGCACTGAGCGAACCCGAAAGTCCATCCCACACCGAGATACCAAAGACGATAGGTCCTAGAATGGAAAGGACAATAAGGATAAAGGTGCGGAGGGTATCAATAATCAAACCAGCCGCATTGTAGAGCAATTCCATGAAATCTCGAAAGAGTTTCACACACCATTGCTTCGTCTGATAGGCAGCCCTTTCGGCATACATCCCAGCAATGGTCACCGCATCTTCAGGACCGATGATACCCATCTCCTCAATCTTTTCGTCAAACTTCTCATTAGATACCAAATAAGCCGTTTCGGGATTTTTCAGATAAGCCGCCTCTTGGAGTTTATCCCTCCTTTTCACCAACTGCGCCAGCGTGTTTTCTTGTTGATGCACCATCGCTTCAGTGCCTTGCACCACAGGAGAAAGCACCGCATTCATCGTCCCCAACACCACCGTTGGGAAGAATATGATGCAGAATCCCAAGACAAATGGACGGAGCAAGGGAAACACATCGATGGGTTCAGCCCGTGCAATGGATGCCCAAACGCGCAAGGCAATATAAAAGAGCGCACCTAGACCAGCAATCCCCTTGGCAATGCCCGACATTTGCGCACAGAGCGGCATCATCTCATCGTAGGTAGAGCGCAGTAGGTCGTGTAAACTAGCGAAATCCATAGTACCTACTCCTACCAATATCGGTTTGCCGTGTTACCATATAGGGCTTGCACCGCAGAGAGGTCCCCCTTTTCTCTAGCACGCACGTAGCTCACCGAAATGTTCTTTCTTGTGTAATAAGACACCAACGAGCGATACTCACGCAGCGTGGTATAAATGCGGTCAATTGTCTGCATACGTTCGTGGTCGTTCATAGAGAAAACACTACTCTTGGCTACCGATTTGAGTTCCTTCAAACTCTCTCCACTTTGTTCCAAGAGTTTAGTATATCCCGAAGCGATGGCAGCGAGTTCCGAAGGGCGAAAATGCGGGTCGTGCAGCATCTGTTTGTAGGAGGTGACGTAGATGTCAGAAATGTCGCCGACCATCAAGATACACTCCTTGACTTTGTAGGCATCGCCAATGAGATTGTTCACCTTGCGGAGCGCGTCATAGTATTTCTTGGTGTCGTTGTAGAGCTTCTCCACCTCCTTAAATCCATTCAAGGTATTCTTGACCGTCTTACCAGCTGTGGCAATTTCTTTGACCGTGTTGGCAATGTTGCCCGCAAAATTGGTAGGGTCAGTCACCACCCATTGGGCATGAGCCTTTCCACAAACGAGAGTGGATAGCAATAAAACTGAGAGAATGTACTTTTTCATTTGTTGGTTGATTTGAAATGATGAGTATTCGAGTTAGCTATGTGAGATTTCTGTGCGCTTCTTGGGAGGTACTGTTTATTCCTCGTGTCGTTTCTCCCGAGCCAGTTGTCGAATGGCAGCTTCAATGTCGCCACCGAGTTGCTCTGCAAGGCGCAGCACCTCCACCTTCTCCGTCTCTTCTGTGGTGTAAGTCAAGTATTCCTCCAAACTCACCTCAGTGGCATAGACCGCACTCTGCATACCGCCCAGTCCAATCCACACCTCTTTGTAAAGGCGATGAGGGTCGTTGTTCTGATTGATGGAAAGAATTTGGCTCTTCTCCTTTTCCGACAAGCCCAGCATCGCTTGGATGCCATCAAACTTGGTCATATACTTACGCTGGTCAAGAAGAATCTTGCAGTCGCTATTGTTGATGATACTTTCCTTCACAATAGGCGATTGAATGATGTCGTCCACTTCTTGGGTCACCACAATGGCTTCGCCAAAATACTTGCGCACCGTCTTGTAGAGATACTTGATGTAATCCGCCATATTAGCCGAAGCAATGGCTTTCCACGCTTCTTCGATGAGAATCATTTTGCGAATACCTTTCAATCTGCGCATCTTGTTGATAAAGGCTTCCATAATGATGATTGTCACCACAGGGAAGAGGTCTTTGTTGTCCTTCACTTGGTCAATCTCAAAGACGATGAAGCGTTTAGAAAGTAAGTCGATGTTCTCCGTAGAATTGAGTAGAAAGTCATAACGTCCACCACGGTAGTATTGTTTGAGCGTAGTGAGCAGGTTGTTGATGTTGAAATCTTGGAGCGTCACCTTGATTTCTCTTTCCTCCATCTCCTTGCGATAGACATCTCTGAGATATTCATAGAAGGTGTTGAAGCAAGGCGTGATGCTATGGTCGGCACGGATGCGCTCAATGTAAGCATTCACAGCCGAACCCAACTCACCTGCTTCCGTCTTGGTCAGCGGTTCATCGGCACTCTTCCACAGCGTAAGTAGCAGCGTGCAGATACTCTCGCGCTTTTCCACATCAAAGACATAATCATCGGTGTAGAAGGGATTGAAGGAAATGGGACTTTCATCGGTGTAAGTGAAGTAGACCCCATCCGCTCCCTTGGTCTTGCGGTGAATGAGTTCGCAAAGTCCTTGGTAACTATTGCCCGTATCCACCAAGAGTACATGCGCCCCTTGTTCGTAGTACTGACGCACCATGTGGTTGGTGAAGAAAGATTTTCCACTGCCCGATGGACCTAAGATGAACTTATTGCGGTTGGTGGTAATGCCTTTCTTCATCGGGAGGTCAGAAATGTCCAAGTGAATCGGCTTACCCGACAGACGATCTGCCATGCGGATACCGAAGGGAGAGAGAGAATCCTTGTAGTTTGTCTCTGCCGTAAAGAAACAAAGAGCAGGTTCAATGAAGGTGTAGAAACTCTCTTCGGCAGGAAAGTCCCCAGCGTTTCCAGGGATACCTGCCCAATAGAGCGTAGCCGTGTCAATCGTGTTGTGCCGAGGTTTGCATTCCATCAGCGCCAGCGCAGAACCAACGTCGTTTTTCACCTGACGCAGTTCCTCTTTGTCGCTACTCCATGCCAAAACATTGAAATGCGCTCGAATAGAAGTCAGACCCTGAGAGTGCGCCAAGTTGAGATACTCCTGTATCCACTCCTCGTTGATTTGATTGCTTCGGCTATAACGCGCCAAAGAGTGCATATTCCTCGCCTGCTTTGCAAGCCCACGGGAGCCGCAAAACTCAGTCGGCAATCACTGCGGTCGGTAGAAAGTCGTTCATAGCGTGCATCGGTATGCACACTTGTGGGGAGGTCGTCCGTATCGCTCAGTGTGTGCAAGCAAAGCATTTGGTCGCCTACACGTACAAGGTCTGCCCCCAAACGAATATCCTCCAAAGAAGCGTGCTGACCCTCCGAAAGCGAAAAGTATCTATCGAGGAGTCCAGCCTTTTCTTTCGTACCGATGAGTTCATCCTCAGTCATTCTCGTCAAACGAAGATGGTCACTATCATTGATAATCCGCTCAAATTGGTCTACGGCTTCCAAGAATTTCGCCACCGCTTCCTTATCTTCAATGTCTTTGGGAATAAGATGCCCACGGCACAAGGCAGAGAAATTACTCTGCTGTGCCATGCGCTTCTTGGTCGTTTTGGTGAGAAAGAGATAAACCGCGTGATGGAGGTAAGGTCGCTCATTGAAATGTCGCTCTGAAGCACGAGCCAGAAAACTGAGTTCTCCCTTATTGAGTTCGGGAGCATAGTTTTCTTGAATAAACCAATCCTGCTTATGCACGATGCTGTAATTAGGGAGCACCTTAATCGCCTTATGCCAAGCCGAGTGCATCGCTTCATATTCGCTCTCTGTCACGGTGAAGAGTTCGGGAAGCTCCAACTTAAAAGCAATAGTTAGGTCAGCATCCTTGCTCACAAGGCAACCGTGTTCCACTGCCAAAAGAGGAAACTTAGCTTCGAGCGTACTTATTTTGCTGGTGTTGCGCATATGTTCGTGTTTTTGTTAGAGGTTACGAGGAATGTTCGCAGAGTGCGGTAATAGCTAGGCACTGAGACAGAGGGCGAAGGAGCGTACTTGAAGTACGTGACTAGCCCGAATGTCGAAGTAACGACGCTAGTGCCGTGCTATGTGAGCATCCCTAATGAGGTGATAGACCGTACGGCGGTTTATAAGGTAGCGCGGATGCATACGAATTGCCCCTTGCTTCATCAGTCCATACTGACCATACTTGCGGTTCATGGCAAACGTTTGCCACACAACAAGCGTGGCACCCACTAAGCCGATACCTAAGCACAGCCACTGACTCATACCGCAGAGATAGCATACGACCACAAGCACGAAAACCACCAAGAGTCCTCCGGCAAAGAGGAAGAGGTATTGCGCTTTCAAGCCCTTAAACTCCACCGTACGACCTATTCCCTTATTGATGTCCCACGATGCCATTAGAGGAAGAAGCTACGAAGGATGGTTGCTGCCACAATGAGGAAGATACAAGCTCCAAACCAAGAGGCAGCAGTTTTGCTGGTGTCGGGATCACCGCTGGAAAACTTGTTGTAGACCTTGATACCACCAATCAGACCAACGACAGCACCGATGGCGTAAATGAGTTTTGTGCCAGGATCAAAGTAGGAAGTCACCATTTTTGTGGCTGCATTGATACCTGCCATACCGTTACCTTGGGCATAAGCTCCTGCCGATATGAGAAAGAGGGCGAGAAGCACGAGAGAAAGTTTCTTTGTTGTCTTCATATTGATGAAATTAAATGTGATTATTGCTAGGATGAGAGAAAGGAAGTGAGAACAGAGGGAGGTATTGTAGGCTCTAATAATGGAAGGATTGGTGTGTAACCTCACACCTCCGCAGTGTTCTCCTGTTCCGAATAGATGGTTTTACAGATAATAATCGAGAGGATGAGTTGCTATTTCTGAAATGGGGTTAGAAGGTTCTTTTTCTTCTTTCTCCCCTTCTTGTTCTTCTGTTTCAGCCTTGTCAATGGCTTGCAAGAGTTTCTGATGCACCCTTTCTTCTTGGGAGAGTTGAGCTTTATATTGCGCCAATAAGTCCGTACCTTTCAGACTTTGGAGCGTATGGACAACCTCCGTTTCGTCCTCCTCATCAAGACTATCATCTTGTTTGTGCCAATGATTCAATCGCACTAAGTCGCGCGTGAGAATGCTAGTGGGCGAAACATCGGTAGTAGCATTGTCTTGCCAAAGGATTTCTTCGCGAAGCACCTCCTCCTCATCCACTTCTTCTAGGGTATAGTCCACCGCGATTTCACTCTCTTCGGTCTGTTCGTGGGAGTCTTCTGCAATTTCTTGTTGTAAAGAATTAGCTATGGTCTCCGTTACTGTACTTTGACCAGCCACATTAACCGACTCCTTACTAGCTGTTTCAGTGGCTTCTGCATCGGTTGTCGCTGCAATAATTTGTGTCGTCAATCCTTTGCTTTTGCCCACAAGGATATGCTCTTCAGACGCTTGGGGTGTATCTCGCTGCGTATCAGCTTGAGGTACAACTTTATGTAGCGTTGAATATCCATTTCTCCAGCGATGAAAGGTATAAATCAACCCCATCGCCACCCAAAGGATGGAGAAAAGGAGCAAAATATTGAGTAGAAAAGCAGTAATCATAGTTGTATGGTTTGTTCCTTCTTGCGTTTGACAATTTCCTTGTTGAGCAATTGTTGGTACGTGCGAAGATGTTCCACGATAATGCGTTCAATGTAACTCGAGAGTGTCGTGTCAGACCGCAAATCACTCAGTACGTGTCGCAGTGTTTGCAACACCTCTGTGCGAATGGTGAATCCCGATTTCGCACCTTTGGTACTATTGACGGTCAAATAGAGATCTGCATATTGAGAAAATGAAATCGTTGATGTGGACTCACTCGTGATCTCCTCCTCCTTATTCTCTTTTGGAGGAATCGCAAGGGAAGTTACGGGCTTATCATAGAAAGGCGCATCTTCTAGTGTTCGTTCCTTCGTACCCATATCCCCCAATTCTTGGAGCTTCTCTTGGAAAATTTTATCGCGTTGTTCCTTCAGACTACTCATCAGACTTAAGATTTATAAGGTGTAACTTCTCTATCACCTCATCCACCCACGCATCAATGCCAAGGGCAGCGCGATACATCGGAGCAGGCGCAAGATAAGAACTGCGGAAACAAGTCTTGACTCCTCCTGCAGCTTGTAATTCTCGTGCAATCTTCACCGAATGATAGATGCACGTATCAAACATACTCAAGCCCTCTTGCTTGGCATAGTCCGTGAAAACCTGTTGAATCGTGGGATTTGCACTGCGATTTACCTTATTCCAGAGAAAGAAGAAGTCTTCAATGCGTGCATCTTCAAAGCCTAAGCCCAAATCACGGATGGTGCGAGCATAGGCAAAAGAAGACGCTAAGGACTGAGGGTCGGCTTCGATGGGAGAGATGATGAAATCCATTTCCACAGAAAAGCGCAACAAACTCTCTGTGCTGGCGTGTCCTGGGAAATCAAAAATCACAAGTCGTTCTCCTCTTCCTTGTGTGTCGAGATATTGTTGCACCAGCGAGAGAGCATCTTCGGGTTTGGCGCGTAATATAGTATAGGAAGGTTTCCCTAAGCGCGTGAAATAGGCTTTCATCTCAGCTTGTATCTTAGCATCCGACTCGATAAGGTCGCGTTCGCGCTCTCGTAACTTATAGAACGACTCTTGTGTTGCGTCACAATCCATGACAACAAGAGGAATCCCACGCTCATAATACAGCACCGCAGCCAAGACTTCGGCTAAACTGCTTTTTCCCACTCCACCTTTTTGAGAAGCGAAGCCTAAAAATAGAGGTAGTGATACTTTTTGTTGCATAATGAATCATGTTTATAGGTCGTAATGCTTAGACTTTTCTCTGTATAGACTCATAGACTTAAGTCAATTGGTCAGTTAGTCAATTGGTCAGTTAGTCAATTAGTCAGTTAGTCAGTTGGTCAATTAGTCAATTAGTCAGTCCATTTGTATGTCTTTAGCTCAGTCTATACAGACCTTTTGACTCTGCAAAAGAACTTAGTTTTTAGTCCACTCACAAGAAAAGGAGAAAAGAGGGAAAAATAGGGATGAATTGGGTAATCCTTTTGTATTGAATGATTTAAGTTAAGGCTGTAACTTTGCAGACGAACAAATACAACCCCTAACACGACCGAAGGAAACAGCCCACTAAGGGCTGGATGCTTCCTCAGCATCAACTCTTTTTACTGGCAAGGTGTGTCTTTGTCCGACAAACTTCGTTTGTGCCGACAAAGAACCTTGCCCCCTTGGGGAAAAGAAACCCTCCAAAGTCGGTTTTAATCACTCTATAATACCCATATTGCGATGCAAAATCCAATAGAACATTGGGATAGATGGGATACTCGCCTTCCTAATCCCAAAGACCAACAGAAAATCATTGATTTGTTCCAGCGTTCGGGAGCAAAAACGAAGTCAGACTTTGTGCGCGCTCGCTTGTTGGGTGAAGAATTTAAGGTCATCTCCGTAGATAAAACAGCCGTGGAATACAACCGCAAGCTATCGGAATTCACAGCACAACTACATAAGATTGGCATCCTCTATAACCAAGCCGTACGCGCGCTCAATACCTATCATTCCGTTAAGACAGCACAGGTGATGCTAGAGAAATTGACACACTATTCCACGCAAATCCTTGCGCTGCAATCCCAAGTTATTGCCCTCACCATGGACTACCGCAAACGATGATTGCCAAAATTTCTGCCACGGAAAACCTCGGTGGTGCGCTAGGCTACAACTTTAAGAAAGTGGAAAAAGGAGATGCCGAAGTCATTCTATCCAAAGGACTCTATCAACCAGAAGAAGGGGATTTTAAGATGGAAGAAGTACTGCGAGATATGCAAGCACTTATACCTAAACATTGCCGAACAAAGAAGACAGTCTTCCATTGTTCTCTCAATCCTCACCCCGATGAACGCTTGTCGGATGAGAGGCTAGCTACCTTAGCCGAGGAATACATGCAGGCACTCGGCTACGGCGCACAACCCTACATTGTGTTTAAGCACCACGACATCGAGCGAGAACACATTCACATCGTTTCTTTGCGCGTAAATGAACAAGGAGAGAAAATCAATGATGGGTTTGAAAAGCGAAGAAGCAAGCGTATTACAGATGCTCTGGAACAAAAATACGGACTGATACCTAGTACACCGCCCCAAGAGCAAGTACTTCAAAAAGCAAGTACGGAAAAACCGCTCAATGAGTCCGTGGAGAATAGAAAAACAAAGGTAGAAAAAGTGCTTCGTGCCGTACTAGCACACTACAAATTCGCTTCTTTGGGAGAACTCAATGCCATACTCGCACACTATCATCTCACAGCTGAAGAAGTGAAAACAGAACTTCGGGGCAAACGCTATGATGGACTGGTCTACCTCCTCACAGATGATGAGGGCAAAAAAGAAAGTATGCCCATCGCAGCCTCTGAACTAGGTCGAGGATTAGGATATACCGCTATCACCAACCACATCAAACGCTCAAAGTCTGCGCTAAAATCAGATATTCCGAAGGTAAGGCAACGCGTACTTATGGCAATGCGCACTTCCCCCTCGTCAGAAGCCGATTTGAAGAAAAGCCTTATCCAACAAGGGTTGAGAGTAGTACTTCGCAGAAATAAGGCAGGGCGCATCTATGGCATCACCTTTATAGACGACAAAGAAGGGATAGCCCTCAATGGTTCACGTTTGGGTAAGGGATATTCTGCCAGCGTCTTTGCCCAATATCTGCAAGACATCACACAGAATCCTTTCTTGGATGAAAGACGTTATCCCAACAGCCTTGGGGAAGGTACTGAAGGAAGAGAAAAAACAAGGGACATTTCTCAAAAAATCTCCCACGTTTTTCCAAAAAAGTCCGACGTTTTTTCAGAAAAGTCCCACATTTCTCACGACAACTCAGAAAGCGACAATCTCATTGACGAACTCTTAGACGACACCCTAGAAACTTTGGCAGCACCTGCAGGGAATGATGATTGGAAAGAAGCGGCTTGGCAACGCAAACTGCGCAGACAGAGTAAGATTCGTTTGGGAAGAAGAAAGCACTAGTTCTAAAGACATAATCATAGTATTCAAATACAAATAAAACACACATATACCTCTATGGCACAAGAAGACGATTTACGAGCATTGGGAAAGATTATGGATTTCATGAGAGGCATATCCGTACTCTTTCTCCTCATCAACTGCTATTGGTTTAAGAAAAGATAACGTGGGGAATGATTTACTCAGCCCTTGCCGTGGGGTTTGTGCTTTTCTTTCTCAATTGGTGGTTGCTTGTTTTGCCCATATCGGCAGTAGGTGCAGCATCACTCTACATCTTCTCTTTGTCCCTAGGTTATATCTGCCTACTGATGGCTGGAGTGTGGATGAGTCGTTTGCTTAAGAACAATCTGATGGATGACGTTTTCAACATGGAAAACGAGAGTTTTATGCAAGAAACACGGCTGATGCAAAACGAGTATTCAGTGAACTTGCCGACACGCTTTTACTACAAAAAGAAATGGAACAAAGGATGGATCAACATCGTCAATCCCTTCCGTGCTTCAATGGTACTTGGCACACCGGGTTCGGGTAAGTCTTATGCCATTGTGAACAACTACATCAAGCAACAGATTGAAAAAGGTTTTGCAATGTACATCTACGACTACAAATTTCCCGACCTCTCAGAGATTGCCTACAATCATTTGCTCCATCATTTGGATGCTTATGAAGTAAAACCCCAATTCTTCGTCATCAACTTTGATGACCCACGTAAGAGTCATCGCTGCAATCCCATCAATCCTAGTTTTATGACGGATATCTCGGATGCCTACGAAAGTGCCTACACTATAATGCTCAATCTCAACCGCTCGTGGATTCAAAAACAAGGAGATTTCTTTGTGGAGTCGCCCATCATCTTACTCGCTGCCATCATTTGGTTCCTCAAAATCTACGAAGATGGCAAGTATTGCACCTTTCCACACGCCATTGAGTTTCTCAATCGTCCCTATGCGCAGATATTTCCCATCCTCACCGCCTATGATGAATTGGCAAACTACCTTTCACCCTTTATGGATGCTTGGGAGGGTGGTGCGCAAGACCAGTTGCAAGGACAGATTGCTTCGGCAAAGATACCGCTCTCGCGCATGATAAGTCCAGCTCTCTATTGGGTGATGACGGGTGATGACTTTTCACTTGACATCAACAACCCACGTGAGCCAAAGGTCTTAGTCGTAGGAAACAACCCCGACCGACAGAACATCTACTCGGCAGCACTTGGACTCTACAATTCGCGCATCGTGAAACTCATCAACAAGAAGAAGCAACTCAAATCTTCGGTCATCATAGACGAGCTACCGACTATCTACTTCCGTGGATTGGACAACCTCATTGCCACAGCTCGCTCTAACAAAGTGGCAGTTTGTTTGGGATTTCAAGACTTCTCGCAACTCACTCGCGACTATGGCGACAAGGAAAGTAAGGTTATCCAAAACACTGTGGGAAACGTCTTTAGCGGTCAAGTCGTAGGCGAAACAGCCAAGACACTTTCAGAGCGTTTCGGCAAGGTCCTCCAGCAACGACAGTCTATGACCATCAACCGCAACGACAAGTCTACCTCCATCTCCACGCAACTTGATAGTCTCATCCCTGCTTCCAAAATCTCCAACCTCACACAAGGCATGTTTGTCGGAGCCGTCTCCGACAACTTCGACGAGCGTATCGAGCAAAAAATCTTCCACGCTGAGATTGTGGTGGATTCCGCCAAAGTCTCTGCCGAAATGAAAGCCTATCAGCCCATTCCCATCATCGCGGAGTTCACAAACGAAGATGGCTCCGACAATCTCCGTGAGACTATCGAAGCCAATTACAAGTGTGTGAAGCAGGACATCCTATCACTTGTCGCTAGCGAGATTGAGCGAATCAAGAATGACCCAAATCTAAAACGGCTGATTAAGACTTGAAAACCTTTATTGGACAGCAAAATACTAAAGACTATTACTGTTGAACTTGAGGAAAGAATTGTATTCCATCTTTGTTGATGATGAAAGGCATGCTCTCTTGCTTCTTGTGCTTGCTTTTTAGCCAATAGAGCTGACCAGTGTATAGGTTCTGTTGAAGCGCATTTGTCTCAGCAATAGTTGATGCAACTCTCTTCCAAAATCCGTTTTGCCAGGCTAATAGCTCGTAATTCTGTCCTTTTTCTATCGTATTTCCTGCGTGTTTTGCCATATAACGCAACCTATTCACAATCTTTGGAGATTGCAGTCTAAGTGTTACGTCTGGCCAGCGGTCTGGAGCAGTGTAAGGAAGTCCATCATATTCAGCCTTCCATGTAGACTCTTCCTTCGGTGTATCCCATAATTGCTTCCATCTCGCGTTTTCTTCTGGTGAGAGCTGAGAGTTGTAAGGTGCTTCAGTAGTATATAGGGTTGTATCTCGGTCTGAGAGAAAGGCAATTTCTCCGAGATAAACCTTCGGATGTTGTGGACTACCACATACACGGTAATACTGATAAGCGCGTTTTGTGCTAAGCTGCAAGTCCTCCCATGCTGTGTTTGGTGCTTTTAGAATGCAACCTATGGTATCAGCTTTGGTGAATTTCGCATCGTCCGATGCGATAACATATGTGCCAACTGCACGCTGAGCAGCTTCTTTGTACTCCGGTTTATCAGGATAGCTGCATTCTAATCGCACAGGAATTGTATGCTGTTTATCGGCAATGTAAGGGTATAACGTAAAACCCTGCTTTGAATTATCTGTTTTGATGTAAAAAGGTTGTGCGAAACTTTGTAAATCCCCCTCTTCATCTAGGTAAATGGGAAAATAAAGATGGTTAGGTACTACATGGTTGAAGGTGACTATTTGCTTCTTCTGGTCAATAATGCCCCAGGTCACAGGAAGCAATCCGAAGTCTGAAGCTCGAAATGAACCCAGATATGCTAATCTGTGTGTTGTGTTATCTTTGAAAGGTAAGGTGAGTCTGAAAGTTGATGCTACATTTTGCGTAACATCTTCGATGAAAGGAGAGGATAACGACTCTGGAATAGGCTCACCTGGGGTGCGGAGTGAAAAAGGATTATTGTTTTGCTGAGCAAATTGCAGACGATAAATATTGAGTGCTGCCTTAAAACCCTTGTTACGATGTTCTGGTAAACTTTCTTCAGGGTTGAATGTTTCCCAACCTTTTTCTGTGGGAACGGCTAAATGAAAATGACGTCCTTCCCATATTTTGTAAGCAATGTTGTATTCTACTGCGACTGGAATACCACAGGCTCGAAGATGGAGAGCTGCACGATCTACTTTGTTTGCACAGTTTTCATCGCTAAGAAAGAACATTTCGCAAGCACCTGCAGGTTGTTGAAAAGGATAAGTCCCACCCCAATAACGTAAACGCTTAGCCGTGATATTATATCTCCAAATTACTTTATGAATACTTTGCGCTGTGTCTGAGTGAAGATACTTTTCGTAAGTGTTGGAAAAGACAGAAGCTGCTTCGATGGAGCTATTCTCCATAGCTCGATAAGGCAATATATAATGGAGAAAGTCTTGAAAACTCAATCTCTTTGCGAAAGGAGAGCGTGCCCTCACTGCAAAAGCATGTTCGATGTGTTGACGAATGAAAGAGGGAGAAAGCCATGTTGCATCTGAAAGTTCGCCAAACTTCACTTGAGGTATTTGAAATCGCTTCGCTTCCGTGGCTTTTCTGTAGGCTTGATCAACTTTGGTCAAGATTTTATCATTGAAGTGAGAGTTGAACAAAGCCGTGTCATTGCGGTGTTGCACCAAACTGTAATATTGTGTATCTGCAGCTTTCAACCATTGCAACATAGTGGAATCAACTTCTTCCACAAGATAAGCCTGATGGTGCAGGGGCATATTGGCAAGTAGGAAGCAGGTTGCTTCGTATTTCTCCGAAGCCTTTTCCTTGTACTCTTTGAGTAATTGTTGCCACTCCGCTTCCGGAAATGGAGAGTGTGCTATAGTGGCTGCAACCAGTGGTGGATAAGGCGATGTTTTTTGAGCAGACAGTGATGCTGTGGATGGAACTAAGACTAAAAGAACAAAGAATACTGTTATTCTAATGGTTGGACATAATATATATATGAGCTTCATGTTTCATCTGGTTGTAAGAGTTGTTTTTAATTTTGGGATTGTGGTGTATAACTCGCCATGCAGCATGACGTGCTTGTTGGTGCTTGCCTAGATTCCTCCACAAAGAGAATTCTGCAAAGAGGGGGCTCGTTAATCCTGGCATCATATGGTGAGCAGCACGATAATAAAATAATGCTTTCTGCGTTTTTCCTATCAGTTCGTAGCATTCGCCAAGCCGTACTTTCCATTGTGCGGTTTGTTTAAAACTTTCTAAGATGGGGGCATATTGTAGCAGGGTTTTGTCATCACCGATGAGCCACGCAGCTTCACAAATTAACGTAGTAAGAAACGCATCGTGTCGTGTGGTTTGAATTATTGATGGAGAAACGGGAACATCGCTTTGTAAGTCAGCGTATTGATTAATCCGAATATGTGCTTGGATAATACTGAATAATCCCATAGATAGTAGGCAATAGCCTACGCTGGCAGCTCCAATTGAGAGTCGATAAAAGTGAACGTTTGTGATGGAGGGAGTAGAAATGCTAGCGGCAACAAAGGGGAAGAAAACAAGTAATGCCCATATGGAGGAAGGGTATGAGAATAGAGAGAAAATAAGGAGAGCGATGAGTAGAGATAATTTCTGTGCTTGTTGCGTTTTCAGAGGCGATTTGAAGAAGGCGTTCAGCAAGAAAAAGCTCACCGTTCCTAGAAATAGCAGTCCAACAATTCCTTGCTCACAGAGAACAAGAAGTACTTCATTGAATGCAAGGAGATTGTCATCGGCCATGCGCTGCACTTCTATTGGTGCAGTGCGCAAAACCTTAGCCTGCATTGTCATGTAATTTGCTGCAAAACTACCTGTTCCACCGCCCCATGTGGGGGATTGAGCATACATCTTTGCTCCGATTTGCCAAATCAATTCTCGCGCATCTACCGAAGCTGGGCGCAGGAGGTATAGACCCCATCCGAACAATGGTGTCATAATGAGCGCACTTGCAATGATGTATTTTCTAATAGTTCTGGTCTGATGTTGCAGCAGCAAAATGAAACTCACCACAATCACAGACAACCATGCTGCGCGAGAATTGGATAAAGCCAGTCCCACCACGATAAGTGTACAGCCCGTCCCCATGAAATACTTACCTTTTCCTGTCATTTCGAGCACACTAGGCAGTGACAAAGCTAGTGTAACAGCTAAATATCCACCCCATATACCTGGATTATTGAAAGTTCCTGTGGCAGGGAAGACATCATGATTGCTGACTAGTACTCCACAAAGTTGCAATGCTCCGATGATAGATTGTAGACCTCCGCTTATCACAGCCCAAACAGCGATGATAGACTCTGAAATTTTGGGAAGTTGACGTGTGTACCACCAGACGCTAGCCATAGCAATGGCCTTGATGCCATAGCCCAGTTCAAATGTGCCATGCACATGAATGAGCGTATAGCCGATGTAAAGCGCAAATACAACATCTACAATAGAGAGACTCGATTTTTTTTTGCGCTGCAAAAAGTGCATCGCCCCACATAATAGTGCAACAACTCCAGTTACACCAGCTACATAGGTAGTTCCATTGGGGATATAAGGCTCTACGTAGCCTGCTCCAAAGAGGAAAAAACAGAATAAATGAAATAAGGATTTGCTGTGTACAGCCTTAGGAGGTCGAGATCTTTCATTCATGAGAAAAAGAAAAATGCTGTGGCAAAGCAGATTCTCTACCACAGCATGTTCGTAGTAAGTTACTTCCAAGATTTGTATTTGAGCACATTGCCTTCACGCCAAATCTTATGCTTAGTTCGACTGCGCAAGAATGAAGGTTTTTTGT
>QWCR01000157.1_pt1 | contig 23478 bp, 14 predicted proteins | sample 1972581 | NCBI WGS metagenome assembly QWCR01 (sample SAMN09866703, study PRJNA288562) | Human oral metagenome isolate pre4_saliva, whole genome shotgun sequencing... | isolation source: mouth | host: Homo sapiens | place: USA: California
TTTTATCGCAGAAACAAAAGTAACAAAAAGGGCTGAAATCCAAATACGGATTTTAGCCCTTAACTTTTATATGTGGAAAAGGTTTACCGGACAGCAATATATTCAAAATTATGATGTGAAAAATTATGACAAAGCAATAAGTTATTAGCCTAATTAGACCAAATAAACCAAATAGCCTAATTAGGCTAATAGGAATAAGTTGTTTGTAGAAATATGTTTAGCCTCTAATAAACGATTTGGGTTAAAAAGAAATAGAGGCTGCACCAGTTTAATGATACAGCCCCATTCCGTCATTTAAAGTTTTAGTTATCAGTAGTTAGTACTTACACAATAATATCTTTATAATCTCTATTTAATCTTACTCTTTTAGAATCCGAACCATAAGACGACTCGCTGACTCTTAATGTTTTCTGTTTATCAACAATCTTACTTACTGGTTCTTATATTGAATTCTGTCACTTTGCTTATACTCTTCTGACCCTGCAAAACAGTTAAAGCAAATCGTGCCATACCATTCTTTAATTTCTTATCAGCCTTCACAAGTGCTGTGTAACGGACGCCCTTACCGGGTGCAATACTCTCAATGTGGATAGAAGGGCTGACATAAATATGAGCATTACCAGTTGTTTCCAACACCGATGGCTGCACATCACTGATAGCCTTGTTTCCACGATTCATCACCTCAAAGATAATCTTACCTACCTCATTACGTGATAATACGCCATCTTGGTTGTCATCAACAAAACGAGCATTGATAATCTCAATATTCGGTGTATACTGATAATTACCTGCCAACCTATCCACACTTGACTCAGCTGGTGCCTTTGTATTTGGCTGTGCCGCGCTGTAACTGCCTGTATAATCACTGCCTTGGAAATCGTAAATACGGTCGTCACCAGAGTTGGTGCTATCAAAACCGCTACCATCTACCCTATTAGGCTGTGCATAGTCGTCTGTCTGATTATAATTATCGTATCCTGATTGATTCCTTCTTTCACGTGCCTTACGCTGTTGCACCTTCTCATAATGGTCGTGTACATCCTCTTTCGCACGTCTGTCAGCCTTTGCTCCTGTAGAAGCACCTATGATAGCACCACCAGCCATACCAACAATCGTACCTATATCTGAACCTCTCGCTCCACCAGCAATACCACCAATAGCGCTTCCAAGAATGCTTCCTAACGAGCCACCAGTTACAGCACCTGACCCTGTATAGGTATCGCAACTGCTCAGCACCACAGCTGCGGAGAGGGAAAGAATTAAAGACTTCTTCATAACTTACAAATTCTTAACGTTGGCAAAATTAGCTACATATTTTCACACTTACAAAGATATTTCCCTACTCAGCGAGGGGAAAACCCTAAAATACCTAAACATATCTTCCACTACTCTGATTTCCAGAAGTAAAAAGCAATAAAATTTATTCTTCCTCTATCGGAAGATACAACATCAAATGATCAAACGCTATATAACGTTTATCAGCCCAAGTGATAATACCAATAGCATCATTCAACGTACAGTTTTTTAACTCTTCATGCTCAGAAACAGAAACTCTATATGACTTCCCATTCTCATCTTTTACAGAGATAAAATCTGGTGTTATAGCTTCCAATTCTTGATAGAAAGTATAGGAATAGGCTGCAAAATCATTTACTACCTCCATTCCCTTTTCTGTTGGAGCTACCCAATCATCTTTTGCACGTGTCAATTGCATCGGACGAAACCAAGACACATCCATCATAAACGACTCAAAAGCTATCTTCGTTGGGTTTTCTCCTCCCCAAAAAACAAAGTGTGGATAAGTGATATCATCCTTTGACAGCTTTTCATTGTTCAACCACTGCAAGACAGAACGGGGATGCTGCACACAGGCATAATTCTCACCATTACTATAGAAACTTACTGTAAACTCTTGCTGATGCAGTTTACCAGCCTCACCTTCCTTCTGAAAATAATGACAAAATAGATAGCTTGTTGCTAATTCTTCTACTCGCCAATAGTCTGGACATTGCTCACTATGCTGCTCACTCAACCAATAACCATCAAGATCAGGAGACAACTGGTCCCACTGAACACGCCGTCCATTCTCTGCAATCTGCTCTGCACTTGCAAGAATTGACAGATTGCAAAGTACATCAGCCGTAAGTTTTACCAACCGAATACGAGTCAGTTTCTCTTCCACTTCCTTTAAAACCTTATGAAAAAGTGTCATCCGTGGTGTTTGTACAAAAAGAATATTACGATGACATACGCGTAGAAAGAAGTTATAAACCTGCTCGTATTTTACCTTCATCTGCTTCGCATCCCCTTGTCGAGTATCAAAAGACAAAGGCAATACGCCAAGCAACATCAACAACAAAACCGCAAGGCAATAAGTATCTTCTTCCTGCAAACGCAGAAGAAGTTCCTTCATCTTCGCATCTTGCTTATCTGTTATCTCATCATCAAAAACACAAACATTGATGATTTGCTCACAACATTCTATCCTCACACCCTCTTCTTCATCCTCATGCAAAGGATTATACCTCTCCATAAGCTTTGCTGCTTGTGCATAAGCGTCTAACAACCCATTAAGAATAATGCCCGTCTCGTCATACCATTCACGCTCCAACTCGTGAAATACGGCTCTGCGTAAAAAAGCATCTTTTCCACCAACACGACCAAAGGAATTGTTTCCACTACCCGCCTTTCCTATATGTTTCCACAGCTCTTCACCACTATTATATAATAGTCTAAGCCGATACACAGCATTTAGTTTTGCCTTTATTGCCTCGTCTTCAGTATCAGTTTCGACAGACTTTCCGCACGTCTTAGTCTCCTCAGTACTTAAGTTGATAGTCTTATCGTCTATATTCATATCTCTCATTCTTAGCTTTGTCATCTTCTATCTGCCTACACATACTATAGAGATACAAGTCCTGCCAAACGTTTTCTGTTATTAACACCACTTTTCACTCTCAATCTGTAAAGAAGATTCCGAAGTTCTTTCCTACAATTTTGAGTTCCCCTTTCTTCATATATTACTAATCGCAGCACTTAAGCTACTCTTCCGCAAAAATACAAATTAATTCCTTTGTGCCTTTCACAATTAAATATTTATTTTGCAGACAGAAACAAAAATTTAATGAATTATGAACAAAACAACATTTATCTTAACGATTGGTATTACATTACTCTGTAGCACTATCCTACTCACAACTATCAGTTAAATTGAGTTTTCCTGTTCATAGAGGAGTAAATAGTTCCTACTTTTCAAATATGTTTTATTAACTTGTGATAGTACAACTCATTCCCTACAAAGAAGTTGCTTCCTTCACAACAAGACAGAGAATTATAATTTAAATCATCAAACTTATGATCAGAGGTTATATGACTTTCAGATGCGACAACTGCAACAACACCTTTCGCGCATTCGACATTGAGTACAATGCAACAATATTCTCTGTCCCAATGCCTTGCCCAAAGTGTAACAGCCGACACACTTATATTCCAAGTCTAAGTATATTCGGCTTTTACCCTTTCGGCAACGACCGTGACATATATAAAAAGATTTGGGAAGAAATGGATGAGAGAGGAAGTCTGCAAGGTACTTAATAAACAGTTAATTCAAAATCTATGTTAGATAAACATTAATAAAGGAAAACATTATTATAATTAAAAATAATTATAAAAGACAGAGTCCTCTTATCACCTTGCAGATAAGAAAGACTCTCAGCTTTTACATCTTATTTACTTTACAAAAATTAACAAGTACAATATCAATCGATATTCAGCGTTTATTCTCGCTGAATAGCTATAAGGCAAGCAATTTAGATTAAATATAATCAAATACAAGCGTGATCTAAATAAAAATATTTTTTAAAAATATTTGATATTGCTTATTTTTTATTACTTTTGCATAAATTTAAATCAAAATACTAACAAGTAATGAATACTAACGAATTTGCAAAACTCACACAATTGGTAGATACGACATTAAATAAATATCGTACAGTCCGAAAAGTTTGTGGAATTGCTGATGATGACTGGCATAGCCGTAGCATAGAACGTATGGCTAAGCCGTTTATCAAAGGCTATTTCACCTTAGCCATTGTTGGAAAAGTAAGTTCCGGCAAGTCTACATTTATCAATGCTCTTTTAGGATGCAAGGATTTGCTTCCTACAGGACATGATCAGACAACTTGTGGAGTAACATACATTGAATATGGTGAGACTCCTGAGGTAACTATAACCTTTGGTGATGGCCATAAAACGACTATCCAAGAAGATATTAGTGGAAAAATTAAACCTTATGTTGCAATTCCAGAAAAATATCATAACCTTCCTGTCAATAATATAGATGATATGATCCTGGGAGGATATGATTACGAAAAAATATGGGAGCGACATGAACAGCTTGAGAAAGAAACTCTATGTGCCAAAATTGACAAAATACTATTAAAGAACTATGTCGATAATAGAAAAAAGAAAGATATAGCTATTGAAGTACGTATGAGGTACCCTTTCAATAAGGAATTAAAAGGTTGGCGAGTAATTGACACTCCAGGAATTGGTGCTATTGGTGGAATAGAGACAAGGACTAAGCAATTACTTGCTACTCAAACAGAAGATGGTTCGAGAGAAGTTGATGCCATTATATTTTTACAAAAAGGTAGCGAAACTCTCGACCAGACTGATAGTAAAAAATTTGTAAATGAGCAATTGGATAATTTATCAGAATCCGATAAACATCGCCTCTTCTACGTGCTAACGCATAGCAGCTCTACAGATTTCTTAAACCACAAGACCTCTAAACTTGATTTTATCAAACAGAATTATGGCGATAAAATTAAGTGTTTGACCTATGCAGACAGTCTACTCTACACATTCATCTCATATATAGAAGGAAGCGAAGTAGATTTGAAAGGTTACGATGATTTTGTAAAGCCTGAAAGTTGGGCTAATGATGAATGGGATGCTATTATGACTGTATTAGATCATGCTAAGCGTCACTTAAAAAATAAAAAAGATGCCTTTAATAATGACACTATGCTGAGAACAATACAGTCATGGGCTAATTTTGAATCACTTAAATCAGAAATAAATCAGTTTGCTAAAAAAGAAAAGCAGAAATGTCTTCGTGAATTTGTAAATCTTATCAAAAAAGATTATTCTGGGTTTATAAAAAGACTTAACAAGGAAAAAGAACTTATTGATGGAGGTCTCAGCAAAATTAACAAAGAGAGAGACATTGTCGAAGCAAGACGATTAAAATTTAATGCACTTGCGAAAGAAGCTGATAAGAAGTTCAATATTGACAAAATAAGTTCTAAATTTAAATTTATTGACAAAGAACTTGACAACTTTCAAACTCTGAAATCTATTAATAATGTTCGCACAGCAATAACCAACCTTTTTGACAATGTTCAAGAAGCAGAAAAAGAGCTTTTTGAAGAATTTTCAAAAACCTTTTCAGATTTTTTAAAGGAGGATGACTTAAATGACATTATATTAGAGTCATTAGATTTTGATAATATTTTACAGGAAGCAACATCTGCTAGTCAAGAAGAATACGAAATATCCCCCGAACAAGTCATCCATCACACTTCTAAGCCAGATGAAAGGATTCTAGCTAAATACGGCACAAGAACAAATGAAGCAGAAAGGCTTCGTAAATTCATGGCTTTAGCTCTTCAACGCGTTAGAAAGAGTAGGGATAAGTTTCTCCCTCAGGTGAAACAGAAAGCTTATCAGATGCGTCAACTTGTATTTGATGAACTGAATAAAAAATTGAAAGAGGAAGAATCTATACTCGAAGAACTTAAAAAAGAATTGTCAAATAAGGAGAAGTTCAAGGCTGAAAAAGACAACTTTATTACTGAATCTAATGATGCAATAAAGGAACTAAATAAGTTAGTAGACGAATATGGAATTTAACACAAGAAATAATGTAAAGGTGGACTTGACTCGATTAGAAGCAGAAGTTCGTGCAAAAGCAGCCGAGTATCTTGATGATATCACAGAAGAAAACTTAAAGGCATTTGCTGAGTCAACAAAGTTTATTGCACAATCGGTTTTTGAAAAGTTTTACTTTGATATTGATGACCATTACACAGATGGGGACTTTAAGCTACAAGATGAGAAAAAGCTGAATGCTTTCTCTGATTTTCACGATGGTTACCGGGCTAAGATGCGTTTATGGTCAAATAAGAACCTAATATCCATCAGAGAGGTAAAAATAGATGCATCATTAGAAATGCCTCATAAAGTAGAAGACGTAACAGCAACCCCTATTGCTGTTGCTGGTGTCGGAACCTTAATTGCTGTAGGATTAGCCATTGCAGGAGTAGAGCTATGGGTAATTGTTGCAGCGGAACTTTTAGCTTTGGCAACTGCCACATATCTGTATAAGCAAAAGAAAAATCAAAGCGAGAGCGACTATATCTCCAAAGTTAAACGATATGAAATTCAAATAGAGCTTGAAAAGGCACGTCTAGTTAATGGCCTTATTCAAGACCTTGAAACTTGGCTGAAAAATGCAGAAAAACATTCTGATAGTTTATTATCTTCATTTGGTATAAATTGATATGGATAAATTACAATATAAAGATTATTCTTCTCCTAGAGAGGAATCGCACCCACAGCAAGAAAAAACGCTAGTTGAGCAAAAAAAACAACACTTTGATGAAACTTCTATTAATCATGAACAGATAATTGCGGCTAGTAGACAAGTGTTTGATAGCATGGTGACGCGAGACTATCTCCATGAATTGAACTCTTGTGAGATTTTACCTATGGAAAAGAGTAATTATTCACCTGTTAGGTGGTATAGAGTTAACAAGGTTGTCATCGAAAAGAATGTCTTCTTCGCTGACAAATTGTCAATGTTGTATATGTCCCTTCATAAAAAGGCCAAAAACATTATATTGGTTTTGAACAAGCAAAATGATGGAGATATTGAACTCTATCTTGGTACCAGGGATTTCTCTGGATCAAGTCATATATCGGGCGAAATTCTTGAATCCGGACTAGAAGGCTATTTCCCAGGGGTTGGCTATAAAATGCAAGCCATCCCAGCTTTGGACTTTGAAAGTCCGGCGGTAGCATCCGTGTCTGCCATCGCTTCATTACGAGATGACAAGAAGGAAGATTTTGTCCAAGGAATAGAACGACTTATAAATGCCACATCTGCCATACCTCGTTTCAGGACCTATTTCATTGCAGATAGTGTTAGCAACAGAGAAGCTAAAGAGATGGTTGAATCGTTTAATGACTTATACACTCGTCTTTCGCCAGCAGAAAACCTTCAAATGACTTATAATGAGACTGAAAGTAAAAGTGTCTCTGAATCATTTACAGAAAATTTCTCAAAATCAATTGGTGAGTCTATTTCTAACACAGTAACGCATACAGACGGATATTCTGAGAATTATACAACAGGGAGGACTACAACTGAAGGAACCAGTGAAAATTATAATCGTGACATTCTCACGTCAATACGTAATGGGATATTTGGTGGTAGAATAGGAAGTGGTTCAAGTCATAGCAAAAGCAAAAATTTTTCAGATTCTGTAGGAAAGAACTTTTCAGATTCTGTAGCCAAACAGAAGGGGGCAAATACAACAGAACAAAAGGGGGAGTCCACTCAAAAAGGGACAATCCAGGCTACCACTACTGGTCTGTCAAAACAAATAACCTACAAGAATAGAACAGTTAAGTATTATCTTGACATTTTGGATAAGCAATTGGAACGCCTCCAAAAAGGGTGTCCATTTGGTTTATGGTCGGTAGCAACATATTTTGTTGCTAATGATGCTACTACAGCTCAACAGTTAGCTAATATTTATCGTGGTTCAATCATTGGTGAAGAAAGTGGATTGGAAACATGTGCAATAAACACATGGCAAGATTTCAATGAAGTAAAAGACATTTGTAAATACTTAAAGAACTGTTTAAATCCGAGATTTGATTATCATTCTCTCGATGTCTCTGCAGGCTCTATTGTAACCAGTAAAGAACTAGCTATTCATTTATCATTGCCACAAAGCAGTGTACCAGGAATTATCGTTGAAGAGAGAGCCTCATTTGCGAGAAATGTATTCTCCGAGAAGATGTCTAAGGGAAATATCAAGATTGGCCATATAATCCATTTAGGTAAAGAGTCAGAAACCCCTGTATCTCTTAATCTTGACGAACTAACAAAACATATATTTGTCACAGGCTCAACTGGTAGCGGTAAATCTAACGTCATGTATTTACTATTACAGCAGATTCGAGAAAAGGGTAAACATTTCATGGTTATTGAACCTGCAAAAGGAGAATATAAGCATGTATTTGGTTGCCTTAAAGATGTTACAGTTTACAGTAACACTCATAAGGTCGGCGAACTACTGAGAATAAATCCTTTCAGTTTTCCTTATGAACATATAGATGTCTTGGAGCATGTAGACTGTCTTGTAGAAATCTTTAATGCATGCTGGCCTATGTATGCGGCAATGCCTGCTGTGTTGAAACACTCAGTTATTACAGCTTACGAGAAGTGTGGATGGGATATTGAAACTTCCGAACACAAACTTTCTACACCTATTTTTCCTACTGTAGAAGACGTTTTGGTCTGCCTATCAGAATACATTGACAATTCAAACTATTCTGTTGACACAAAGGGTGATTATAAAGGAGCTCTTGAAGTTCGTTTGCAGGAATTGTGCGAAGGTATGTTCGGAAATATGCTGAATAGTGAATCGATACCTGATGCAAAACTTTTCAATGAGAATGTTATTATAGATCTAAGCCGCGTTAAATCGACAGAAACTAAGGCTCTTCTAATGGGATTCCTCATCATGAAAATTAATGAGTTTAGAATGTCAGAAGGAGGAATGAATAAACCTTTACAGCACGTTACAGTTCTCGAAGAAGCTCATAATTTATTTAAAAAAACATCATCAGAGCAATCTCAAGAGTCCTCTAATCTCGCAGGTAAATCCGTCGAGATGATTTCCAATAGTATTGCAGAAATGCGTACTTATGGAGAGGCCTTTGTTATCGTAGACCAGTCCCCATCTATGCTGGATGCTTCTGCAATAAGAAATACGAATACCAAAATAGTACTAACTTTACCCGATAGTGAAGACAGAAAAGTCGCTGGTGGTTCAATGTCTCTCAAAAATGAACAGATTGAAGAAATCGGGAGACAAAAACAAGGTGAAGCTATTATCTATCAAAATATTTGGGAAGAGCCTGTTCAGTGCAGGATTTCAAAATTCAATGAATTTGAATCTAACTTCTGCTATAACAAAGCCTCAAAACCTTCACCTAAACTGAACAATAAACGCAGCTCTGAAGTTATAAAATTTCTACTTAAACCATATATAAAAGAACCTTTTGATACTGAAATAATTCGTGAACATATTTCAACAACATCATTGCCAACATCAGTAAAGTATGGTCTAAGTGAAATGCTTATAGAGTATGAGAACAAAGGGAACTTATCTATTTGGCAAGATTGTCAAATTGCAAAACTATCAGAGGTTGTTAAATTATATCTCCATCTTGATGCAGAGTACAGGAATATGACAGAACAGCACTCTAATATGAATCAGGTAAGAGTTCTTCTTGACAAGTTACTAAAAGATAAACTAGACGGGAACATAAGCAGAGAGTTTTTATATTATACAGAACGTTGTTTCGTAAGAAATAATGCGATGTTTGACCAATGGAGAGAAACTTTTAGAGTTAAATAGAATATATGGAACCAGTAACAACTGCAATTAAGGTGGCTGAAATAGCTAAAAAAGGTATTGAAGTTGCCAAAAAAATTCAGAAGGTTTACGACGTGTCACAGCAAATGAAGAACGTTGCAGAATCCGAAGGAAAAGAGAAACTTCAAGCAATTTCTAAAGTTGCTACATCCGCTAGCAAATTCTTTATTAAAGAAATGAAGGGGTTAGAAAAAAATGACAACATGCAAGGTTTTCGCAACTTACAATCAAAATTAGAATCTCAGTCTATACATGCTCTCTCTAAACCAGATATGCTTGAGTTAAAAGGGGAATCCCCAAATGAATCTCTAAAAGAGAGGCATAGTGTTTTTGACAAAGAACTTCCTTCAAAAGACGAATACTTATCAAAACAAGAAGTCTATGATGAAAGCGAATCATTAGAAGAAAAAGAAAATAGTGTCTTTGTAGAAGATATGCCTTCTGCAAAAGATAAGCTACCTAAGTCAGGTGATGTAGATGAAAGTATGCTTATTGAAAAACCAGCTTCTCCTTCTGATAAATTAGATATTAATATAAACGTTTCCCAAAGTGAGGCAATACCTCAACAAGAAAATGTTTCAAACTCAGAATTAACAGAAGAAAGAAATAATAAAAATAACCCGATAAAGACAGCAGAAAAACAGTCTTACGTTCAAGAAAATACTGAAGCTCAACATTCTATAGAGTTATCGAAAGAAATTGAGCAAAAAACAGAGAGACTGACCAGTGAACAGAAAATAGAAATTAAATTGAAAACAGGATGGTCTGATGCCATTATAGATTCTATTAGGTCAATGGATGAAGCACAAATCTATATAGATGCTGGACTTCAGGAAGGTGAAATTAATGGGAAACTAGCTCTTTTACAATCTAAGATTGACGGGAATGCTTGTAATGAACCAAAATGGCCAGATTGGACAAACAAAGCTTTGGCTGAAGATGGATATCCCCCACGTGATGAAACTGGCAGACCTTATGAACTCCATCATGTTGGACAGAATCCTGAATCGCCATTAGCAGAATTAACTTACGACCAACATCATTGTAATGGAAATTTTACGAAATTGCATACTTTCGATGAATCATTAATAGATAGACAACAATTTAACAAAGAAAGAAAAGAGTATTGGGAGACTCGTTCACAAACATTATAATTATGAATATTACAAAATTAATTAACTCTTTTCCTCGTAAAAGAGCAACTGGAGGAGTATCAGAAGATAAGATCGTATCTGCTGAGAACGTGTTAGGCCTACATTTTGCACAGGAATACAGAGAAGTATTAGCAAACTATGGATCACTTTTCCTAGAAGGAGAAGAAATCTTTGGCATAGATGTTGTAAACATTACATTAAAAGCTAAAGAAAGAAATCCTGATTTTCCAAAAGATATGTATGTAATCTCAAATACATACATTGATGGTATCTTGATAGTTCAAGACACTACGGGGGCGATATACACATATCAACCTCTGCATGGAATACAAAAGGTAGCAACTTCATTGTCAGTGTATATAAGTTTACTTTTAAAAAAATAAACTTCCATATAAATAATAATATTGCTGTACGCTAAAACTTAAATAGCATATAAATCCTTGCGGAATTGCCTTTATATAGGTAATTCCGCATTCATTTTTGACCTCCTAATCAAATAAATCAAGTTCTTTTGGTGGTGAATTTGCTATTTCTGTCATTATGATAATTTCATCATTCTGTGATTTTGCTATAAATGAGATAAAATCGATGTCGTACATCTTATTCAAGATTTTCAAAATTAATACGACCAAACAAACTTCAGTATCATCGACTTCATTTATGTTAGAGACTTCTACACAAAGTTTGAACTAAAATTTAATCAGAATACTTAAACAAGAAGAAATGGAAAGAAAAGAGTTATGCATAATCTCCGACTCAGACATCCCATCAGGATCTGGAGGTATCAACGGAGAAGGCTATACATACGGACAATTACGTCATCAACCCATTATCACAGAGATATTACAACGCATCACCCACCCTATTGCACGCCAAATGGCAGAGGAATGTAACGAACGTAACAGCAGAGATGGGTTTACGATGTATAAAGTAGATGGGGAATACTGCTTTGAAGGGCTACGTGTTGGTCCAAAGGTTAAGATACCAGAAAAAGACGAATTATTAGCTCTGTTAGGTAATCAACCCGTCAACGCAGCCTCTATCCGTAACATCACATATACGCTTATACGTGAAGAATTAGCACGTTTATACGGAACATCTGTACAAGAAGCTGCAGACATCATAGGAAACCAACTTGACTGCGCCCCACACGAAGACATCTCTGGCTATATCTTTATGGTACCTAACTGGGCACATAAATGGTTCCGCCACAATGGATATGTGTCAAGAATGTTAAAGTAAAAACACTTATGCCAAAAATCAATCCCGAAAGTCTATAATAACCTTCGGGATTGATAATTCTGACTTTCCGCTTTTTCATGCGGACAAGTTTGATGTCATTCTATTCAACTACTACAACTTTTGAATAGTCCTTCGTTTTAACAATATAGATACCTGATGGTAGACTAACCGTCTTATGCTCTCTTACAATAGTAGAGAACATCAATTTGCCACTTAAGGTATAGACTTGCAAGTGTGTAGGCGTTCCTGTCATAAAACTTAGATAATTCTTACCCCCAGAGACTTTAAGAGCATCAGTAGTAGAAGCATCTATTTGTGATGAAACCGTGAAAATTGCTCCAATTGTCACAGAAGAATCAATCTTAAAATTAGGAGAATCTACTTCTTCATCATTAAGTGTCAAAGTTTCAAGTTTATATCCAGATGCGGGTATCGCTTTAATGACAAGATCTGTATTCTTAGCCACCTTTGTACCTGTCAGAACCTCAACACCATCTGCTGTAAACACCTTTAACGTTCCATAATCTGGCTCCTGTATTGTAATATATGCCATGTTACAACCTATTCCATCGCCCTCGTAATCAATCGTCCAACCCTTCAACTTAGCGATAGATGATTCTGCATGCTCAGCGTCATTATACTCTCCGGCTTTTTCACCATGAACGAAAAGCGTGTTACCACGTGGCGCCTTCCCACTCTGAAGTTTAGGATAACGTGAAAGACTATAATAAAGATCATTTAAAGTACATGCATCCCATCTATTACCACCTACATTCAGATAGGTCAATCGTTCATGCCCCGTAAGGTCCAGCCCCTCTAATCTATTACCATCAACAGTAAGTGTCACAAGTTGAAGATTATTCTTTAAGTCTAAGTTTGAGACTGAATTATTAGAAAGCTGCAATGTCTTCAATTCAGGGTTCTTGCTAACATCAAGAGTCGTAATCTTGTTATTTGAAACATAAAGTTCTACAAGTTCTGGCATATCCCTCACGTCAACAGCCTCTATCTCATTACTACTTATATTCAAATAAACGAGTTTCTTGTTATGACTTAAATCTAAGCTTTCTAACCAGTTATTTTTTACATCAAGATAAGCTAAATCGACAGCACCTGTAATATCTATATTTTCAACTTGATTACCATAAGCACGTAAATTGATAAGTTTACTATTCTTGCTAACATCCAAGGAACTAAGGTCTGAATAAGAACAATCAAGAGATTCAAGATCTAATAGCTTTGAAACATCTATAGACGTAATAGAATTCATATACGTAGAAAGAGAACGTAAATGAATATTATGACTCAAATCGATAGCAGTTATCTTATTATCAACACCTACACCTGGATAACTTGAGAAATCAGCTCCTGTAACAGCACCATATATCGTTACAGTCGCTCCAGATGTTTGCCCCTCTACTGTTGTTGGGGTTGATTTAACCTTCACTTTTACAAGTTCACCATCTCCCCAGTCAATTGAAACATCTTTATCCTCACCATTAACAGAAAGGAAATACTGTTGGTCTATACCTGTAGGAACTGTTAGTTTGATATAATCATCATCACCAGAAACACTAAAAATAGGTTTTACAACCGCCGCTTCAGACACGACAAATATACTGTCAGCTATTAATTTTCCATTCACCTCTACACCAACGAACTTTGAGCCAGCAGGTGCTTTAACATCTATCTTAATTGGAAAACCAGGCAGAACTTTCCCAGTAACAGGTTCGTAAGTTGCAAAATACCCATCATCAGGGATTTGACTTAGTGTATAACTACCTCCATTTTCGGATGTTTGCATAGTTATAGAAACAGAATCCATAGACGCAGTAGCATCACCATGAACATCGAGTTTATAGGAATTGTCAGCATCATCATCTAAAATCCCAGTATTGGCGTGTTCGTAGTTAGTCCCCGATAGGAAAACATTTGTACGATAAGAATTACCGGTATGTGACGGCATTGCTTTGAACGTGAAATTAAGTGACTGAGGAGTAGTATTTTTACAGTCACGCATATCGAGGTGATTAAGTCGATTAGTACCGATAGCACCATGCATATCAAGAAATTGTATTCCAGTATTCCGTACGCTCACACTACGTAAAAAGCGTTGGTGGGATAAATCAATACGCTGTATCTTCGTATTATCAATATTAATTGTATAAAGATTTGCAAGATTAGACACATCTAAACGAGACAACTTCGTATCACTAAGTTCAAGCGTTGTTATATTCTTATTACTACTTAAGTCAAGCTTTGCAATGTCGGTATTAGACGCATCAAGCATGATAAGCTCTGGGTTATTAATAAGGTTTAACTCAGTTATCTTCGTTCCCTTTATAAGGAGCTTTTCAAGTTTAGTTTGTTGCGTAACGTCAATAGATGTTACTCCGATATTCCCTGTAATATCGACATCACGTAACTCTGGATAATTATTACCCAATTCTAACTCTAACAAACTACCGTTCGCAAGATTAAGATAACGTAGGTTAGGAAGACTAACAGGATAAAAGTGTGTAATATCTCCATCTGACATGTCGATATTTCGTAGTTCTGTACTGCCATCTGGAAATAAAACAGTTGCCAAGATTGTATTATGATTAGCTGTAAAGTTAGTTAACTTCTTAAAATTACGCAGGTCTAAACGCGTAATTTTATTATAGCTAAGGTCAAGTGTAACAAGATTAGGAGCACCTAATAAATCAATACCTTCGTAGGTTAATTCATTTCTCTTAGCTTCAACTTGCTTTAAATTAGGCTGATTCATAAAAGCAAGATATGTTGCTTTTGCCTCAGAAACTTCGACAGCAGAAAAATCACCATAAACAATAATTGTGTCTTTCAGTAACTTTCCTGTTACCTTCTTATTTTTACTCCATCCTTCTAACGTTGCCTCTTGTTTATTACCATCTCCCCAGTCAACAAAAACTTTACTGGCATCATTGGTTCGAGTAACACGGAATTCAAAGTCTTGCCCTACGGCTGTAGATGTTGCAATCCTCATTTCACCATTTGTTTGTGCGAACGTCACTAAAGACACAAACAAAGAAAACATCAGTAAAAGTTTCTTCATAAGCTGTAAAATCTAAGCACTTTATAAGAAAGGTTTATAAAACAACAGAACATAGAAATTAACCATAATTCTGTCTACTAAAACGTAAAGAATATCGTGGCAGCGCTATTAAACCACAATATAAATCACACTTTTAGCTGCAAATATAAGTAAAACAAATATAATATGCAATATATTGTAACATTTACTATTATCATTTATTACATACCACAGAATAAGAGTCAGGTGTAAGTCCACAACGAATACTTAGATTTTGACATTAACGAATAAAGAAACATGAACTATACTACATCACCTGAAACATCTGAAAAATCGAGATTTTTAAGTAACAAAGTCTATTGTCGCATGGTAGAAGATGAGGGAATTGTAAGGAACAACTGATTGTAAGTAGCTGATTAGCCCATCATCTCTACTTCTTAACAAATAATCATCTTAGTCATCTTAACCAAAGGACAACTCTTTCCGACCCACTCTCTTGTCTACTTATCTACTTGCGAGCACCTCATTTTATCGCCTTTACATATTTACAAAAATTAATCGCCATTTTTATTGCTTAATATATTTATTTTATTTATATTTGCTCACATAATAAAAACTATATAAATAACCTTTAAGCAACACTTTATGTGTCGTAAAACATACTAACACTAACCTACAATCGAAATTACAATATCTACAATACTTAAAAACCATCTTTAGAGTATCAATCTGTTTACTCAAAGATATCAGAAGTTATTAATAAGAACCTATAACTAAACAAATAAAAGTCTCTCTCAATAAGAGTTACAAGAGCGATAAATTCATTGCGGTAATAGCTGCTACACATAGCTAATATTCAAAACAACAAAACCTAACACAAAGAGCTGATACAGAATGAAAGTGAAATAGAGACATATATAAAACCTAAACAATAAATTTTACATATTAATCTTTAACTATAAGCAAAATGAACAACAAGCAGAACAAAGCGCAAGCCTTATGGCGAATCTGTATGATGGCACTGATATGGATGTTCGCTACTGAGCTTTATGCACAAAATGTCACGGTTAGTGGCATTGTAAAAGACCCAACGGGCGAGCCTGTAATCGGTGCTTCGGTAACGGTGAAAGGTACAAATATGGGTACTGTGACTAATATCGACGGGCAATATACCCTACAATGCCCCACAAAAGGCACGTTAGTATTCTCATACTTGGGAATGAAGCCTAAAAATGTAGATATTAATGGTCGACAACAGATAAACGTTGCCCTTGAAGAAGAAGCCACTGCGCTTAATGATGTGGTGGTTACGGCATTGGGAATTAAACGACAAACAAAAGCATTGGGTTATGCTGTCACCGAACTGAAAAGCGATGAACTGGAACGAGCCAACACGGTTTCTCCTGTTACAGCATTGCAAGGTAAGGTGGCTGGTGTAGAGATCAGCCAGTCAGATGGTGGAATGTTTGGTTCTACTAAAATTCAAATAAGAGGTGCATCTACTCTTAATGCCAACAACCAACCTATCTTTGTAGTAGACGGTGTGATATTAGATAATGCTACAAGCCAATCAGGGGACGCTGACTGGAATAGCAATATCAACGACTATGGTAACCAACTAAAGAACCTTAACCCCGACGACTTTGAGAGTGTGAGCGTACTAAAAGGCGCTGCTGCAACAGCATTGTATGGTTCACGTGGTTTGAATGGTGCTGTAGTAATTACCACTAAAAGTGGGAAAGCAGGCAAAGGTGTTACTGTAAAGGTTTCACAAACTATAGGATTAGAAACTGTCTATCGTTCTCCAGATCTACAAAACACCTATATGATTGGTGCTTTCCCTGGTGGTGTAGATTACGGAGACGAATACACTGCCACGGGCAACCTTTGGAGCGATAACATGACATCGTTCGCACGCAACTCTAAAGGTGAATACTCGCTCATCGAACAATATGGGAACTATGCTTGGGGACCTGATATCTCATGGGCTGAGGGTAAACAGTTTGAACAGTACGATGGGACAATGGGAACAGCGAAAATGTTCCCAAACAACTATAAAGATGCTTACGACACAGGCTTTAATACCAATACGAATGTATCATTGCAAGGTGGTAATGATCGTACACAATTCTATGCTTCAGCATCGTATAAATACAATAAGGGTACTACACCACGCAACACCTTTAACCGTCTGTCGTTCTTAGGAAAAGCTTCACAAAAGATTGGAAATATCGTGACGGTAGATTTCAGCGTAAACTTTACGCAATCACAACCTCGTAATGCACCTTTAAACATCGGAGAATACTTTGCAAATAGTACGTTCCCACGTGAATACGATGTTAATCGTTATCGTAACCTTTACAAAGGGGAACATGGTGGACTTGCCAGCGAAAGATATGGCGATCTCTATCGTGCTGTACCTGGCAAGGAGCTGTGGTGGAGTATCTTTGAAAACGATTACAAACAAACAGAAACCATGTTTCGCCCTGTGCTTAACATCAATATTCAAGCACTGCCTTGGCTACAGCTTTCAACTGGTGGTTCGCTCAACTATTATGCCATCGATGGCGAGCTAAAAGCCCCTGGTAGTGGTTATGCCAACGAAGGTGGGTCTTATGCACTCTCACACACGCACACTACACAAGAGAACTTGTACCTTGCGGCCAACCTAAACTATCAAATTAATAAGGACTGGGAAGTGCACGGGTTCTTACGTGAGGAATATTTTAACCAATATGCACAGTATAATAGCGAGAGTACGAACGGTGGACTTATTGTGCCCAACCAATTCTTTATCAAGAATTCAAAACAACAAGCCAGCTTTAATGCGTATAAATTCAACACCAAGCGTATCGTCTCTACCATCTTTATGATTGGAACAAGCTGGAAGAATCAACTATTCTTGGACATAACGGGACGTAACGACTGGTCCTCAGCCTTGGTTTACAGCTACGGAACAGGTAATTTCTCTTATTTCTATCCTTCTGTTTCGGGCTCATGGATCATCACAGAAACCTTCAAAGACAAACTTCCAAAATGGGTTAGCTTTGCAAAGGTACGCGGTTCTTGGGCACAGGTGGGAAACGACACCTCTCCTTATTATATAAATTCGGGCTATTCTGTGGCAACATATCAACGTGGCGACAAGAAAATCTATGGAATGACTATCCCTGAGAATATGAAGAGTACCAACTTAAAACCTGAACGTAAGAATGCTTGGGAAGTGGGACTTGACTGGCGTTTCCTTGACAGTAGGATTGGGGTAGACCTCACCTATTATAAGGAGAACACTCGAAACCAAATTATGACTATCAATGTACCTTGGGAATCGGGCGTAAAAGAAAAGCTAATCAACGCTGGTAATATACAGAACTCAGGTATAGAAATAGCACTCAACACAACTCCTATAAAGAAGAAACAATGGCAATGGGACCTAAATTTCACCTACACTCGCAACCGCAATAAGATTGTAGAACTAAGTCCTGATGTAACCTCTTACATTAATCTGGATGGTGCAGCAAACTATGGTAACTACCGCATAGCATCTGTTGCCAAAGTAGGCTCCGACTATGGTATGCTAATGTCTGACTCTTGGATAAAGACCGACGAAAAGACTGGCAAACCAGTGGTGGGCTACACTAACAAATTCCGAACAGTGTATTATAAGCGCGGAGGTACTGTGAAAGAAGTTGGATCGATGTTGCCTAACTTCCTTGGATCACTAAACTCTACCCTAAGATGGAAAGACCTTAGTCTCTATGTGCTATTTGACGCACGCTTTGGAGGATACGTTGCTTCGTATAACTCACGCTACGCAACTGCATACGGTTTCTCTGGAGAGACCGAGAAATACCGTAAGGGGATGACCTGGACCAGCAAATACGCTAATGCGCAAGATAAGGTGTTTACTGATGGCTTTATCCCTGATGTCGTTTTCGATGCTGGTACTATTGTTACCACACCAGGAGGAACTAACCAAGACGTTAGTGGAATGACCTATCAGGAGGCTTATGAAAAAGGTTATGTAGAACCTGCACACCTACAAAGTGCTGCATACTTTAAGAATAGCTGGGGAACAGGTGTTATTAACGATGATTGGTTTAAGAAAATCAACTACATCGCTCTGCGAGAAATAACTCTCTCGTACAACGTTCCAACCAAAATTAGCAGCTATATCGGTGCAAAGAACTTATCCCTTAGTTTCACCGGACGTAACTTGGCATACCTACTGAACACTGCGCCAAATCACGAGAATCCTGAATCGGTGCGTGGAACAGGAGCTGCGCAGTTCCGTATGCGATCATTTATGCCTTATACAGCAAGCTATCTCTTCACATTAAACGCTACATTCTAAATGCCTTTCATTATGAAACAGAATATTATAAAATTCAAGTCGCTCGCCTTTGGTATATGTGCCACATGCATGGTACTGGTAACAGGATGCAGCGAAAGCGAATACGCAAAAATAAATACTGACCCATCGACTATCGCCGAAGGAAATCCTGTGTTCTTGTTTACTCAGGAACAGGTGCAATACCAACCCTTCGATTACCTACTGTGGTATTACGATGGGGCTTACACGTCAAAAATAGTTCAGGCATATTCACCATCAAGTAGTTTTAATGACTTGTATAACAAGTTGGCTGAACTGGGCGGTGTGGGTTCTCAGCTTATTTATGTTAAACGATACGAGAACGATATTAAAGCTACTATCGATAAGATGCCAGCTAACAAAGCTGCTCAATACTCACACCTTTCGGCTATGGCAAACGCTCTAACAGTTTACATGGGACTGTTCGATACCGACCTCTTTGGTTCAAGACCTTACTCTGAAGCTGCACAAGCCAAGTATGGGGGCACATTAACTCCTAACTACGAATCGCAAGAGAGTCTATTCGACCAATGGTTGACTGAACTAAACACCGATCTGGATAAGCTGAAGTCAACGACAACGCAGATAAGTGTTGGAGACAATGACTTAGCCTACGGGGGGGATACTAAGAAATGGGTGAAATTTGTAAACGGCATAAAACTTAAAATTGCAGTAAGACTTCTTCACCAAAACAAAGCTAAAGCCTTAAAAATAGCAGAAGAAGTGGGTGCTGATGATGCAAACGTAATGCAATCTATTGCAGACGACTATGTATATAATAAAGGTACAGGTGGAGATGGTGGCAACAACACCTATGGAAGTGATAATAGTGTGAACTTAGGTGTTAGCAGCAAAAACGTTATTGACTTCATGAAACGTAACAAAGATCCACGTATGCTGGTGATGTTTACCAAAAACGATTTCAACTCTGAGGTAGTACAAGCATTCTTTGATGCACAAGCAAGAGGGGATAACAACTGTGCTATTCCTAAATATATTTTAGACCAGGTGAACTATACCACAGATGCTTCTGGCAAGAAACATTTCGACAGTTGGAAAGGTGATGGGGAACCATGGGTGCGCTATCAGGGATTACCTATCGGTATGGCTATATCTGAAAAGACAGAATACACTGGCGTCAACAATTATTTTGTTACAACCAGATGGAAAGTAACTGACGGAGAAAAAACAAAAACCTACTCACCGCTATCGTACTTTAACGAGGAATTAGTGCGTGGCCGCGTTGACTTCACTTTCCCAACAGCTCCAAAAGGTAAGGTGGTACAAGACACTGAAGATAACCCACTTTACGAGATGACCCTTTCCACAGCAGAAATGAACCTCTATCTGGCTGAGTTTAAGTTACTGGGTGCTAACTTGCCTCATACTGCAGCCGAATATTTCAAACTTGGCGTTGAGGCTTCAGCTAAGGCTTATAACCGTTTAGCGATACTGAACAAAATACCTTATTATGATAAGGCACATTGTAACGACAAGTTAGACGAGCCTGTTACCTACGACGATGCAGCCATTGCTACGATGATGGCTAATTCTGACTACCAACTAACAGGTAATGTTCCAAGCGATTTAGAGAAGGTTTACATCCAATTGTATCTACATTTCTTCTATCAACCACTTGAGCAGTTTGTAACAGTGCGCCGCTCTGGCGTTCCTAAAGTTGGTAGCTCGCTCATTCCTTGGATTACAATGAAGCCCAACACTGAGTTGCCTCGCCGATTCTATATCGCTCAACCCGATCCAGCCGATAAAATGCGTACTATTATTGAAACTGCGATGACGCAGCAAGGATTCACCTTTACAGATGGACAAAGACCTGAACTGCTTAACTCTGAAAGGGTGTGGTACGACAAGGGGGCTCCAAACTTTGGTGAAGGTCCTAACTACTAATAGGGAGACTTGCAGAATAAAGAGGCATCAATAAACGCTATGAAGAAGCAAGTGGGTAAAAACAGCCAATAAACTTGTGCTCACATGCCTCAAGATTGTTTTCGTTAGATTATTGAAAGAGGGTGTGTCAATTATGAACACACCCTCCTTCGTGAAATAAATGGATTACAAGAGATTTTAGGTCTCTTTTTGTCACTTATACCAAAATCTCATCTTTAATCGTCGAATGCTCCTTAACCAACTATTCAAGCCAACAGATGAAAACTATCAGCTGTTAAAGGAATTCAACGAAACACTTAAAGAAGTAGTAATTAAAAACTATCAACAAAGTAGAGAGTTGTATTACAACACAAAGAAAATGTTGGCAGATAGTGGAAGTAGCTTGCAGTTTGAGGGGGTAGAATGTAAAATCTTCTTAGAGAAAGACAGGCAATACTCGAAAAGTAATCCTTTTCAAGGAGAAGAATCAGAAATGATATGGGAGATTCTCAATGATGAGAGTTATAACGACATCTATTGCAAATATAGTTGCTGTATGAGCTTCGACGGATATCATGGAGAGGAAGATGACAAGACTGAAATGGGACTCATGGGAATGCAAGATGCTGATGATTGTTGGAATGAAGGGTTAGACAGAGAGTGGAGTTACGACTTACACCTTCATCAGCACTTTCATAACCTATACGGCCATACAAGCTTCAGCATCTTCGACTTCATTTATGTTAGGGACTTCTACACAAAGTTTGAACTAAAATTTAATCAGAATACTTAAACAAGAATAAATGGAAACAAAAGAGTTATGCATAATCTCCGACTCAGACATCCCATCAGGTTCTGGTGGTATCAACGGAGAAGGCTATACATACGGACAATTACGTCATCAACCCATTATCGCAGAGATATTACAACGTATCACCCACCCTATTGTACGTCAAATGGCAGAGGACTGTAATGAACGCAATCGTAAAGATGGATTTACAATGTACAAGGTAGATGGTGAATACTGCTTTGAAGGACTACGGGTAGGACCAAAAGTGAAAATCCCTTCTAAAGATGAATTATTAGCTCTGTTAGGTGATCAACCCGTCAACGCTGTAACTATCCGTAACATCACTTATACGCTTATACGTAAAGAATTAGCACAGTTATACAAAACATCTGTACAAGAAGCAGCAGACATCATAGGCAACCAACTTGACTGTGCCCCACACGAGGACATCTCTGGCTATATCTTTATGGTACCTAACTGGCACATAAATGATTCCGCCACAATGGCTATGTAGCAAGAATGCTAAAGTAGAAAGCTTAATCTACAAAAAACTCCCGATACATTAAGTACCGGGAGTTCTTTATATAGAGATAAAATCTATTCGGATTATTCAGCCTTTGCTTCTTCAGCAACGTTCTCAGCAGCCTCTGCAGGAGCATCAGCCTTCTTTGTAGAACGACGGCTACGACGAGTCTTCTTAGCTTCAGCCTTTGGAGACTTAGCCATATTCTCATTGTAGTCAACCAACTCGATGAATGCTATCTGAGCAGCGTCACCCTGACGAGTACCGAGCTTGATAACACGTGTATAACCGCCTGGACGATCAGCTACCTTAACTGAAATCTCCTTGAAGAGCTCAGTAACAGCATCTTTGTTCTGAAGATAACGGAATACAACACGACGTGAGTTAGTTGTATCATTCTTAGAACGTGTGATCAGCGGCTCAACATACTTCTTAAGAGCCTTTGCCTTAGCAAGAGTCGTAGTGATTCTTTTGTGCTGAATCAAAGCAACTGCCAAGTTTGAAAGCAACGCAGCGCGGTGGTCAGCAGTACGACCCAAATGGTTGAATTTCTTATTATGTCTCATTTTGTTTTTAACTTGTTGTGGATAAACCCGTCAACTTGTCGTTTAGACAACTCGTCAACTATTCTTTATCCAATTTATACTTTGTAATGTCGGTTCCAAACGACAGATTCAGACTCTCGAGCAAATCATCAAGCTCAGAAAGCGATTTCTTA
>QWCR01000183.1_pt1 | contig 23135 bp, 8 predicted proteins | sample 1972581 | NCBI WGS metagenome assembly QWCR01 (sample SAMN09866703, study PRJNA288562) | Human oral metagenome isolate pre4_saliva, whole genome shotgun sequencing... | isolation source: mouth | host: Homo sapiens | place: USA: California
GAAGAAGGACGTAAGGTCTTCTCAAATATTCAAAAGACTATTCAGTACCTACTTTCTGCCAATACTGCTGAAGTATTAACTATCTTCCTATCAACCTTGTTTGGTTGGGACGTTTTGCAGCCAGTTCATCTTTTGTGGATCAACTTGGTAACGGATACTTTCCCAGCTATCGCTCTAGGTGTTGAACCTGCTGAGCCAGGTGTTATGACCCACAAACCGCGTGGACGCAAGGCTAGCTTCTTCTCAGGTGGTGTTTTCAGTTCTATCATCTATCAAGGAGTACTCCAAGCAGCTATTGTTATGAGTGTTTATGGTCTTGCGATTGCTTACCCAGTTCATGTGGGTGACAATCATGCCATTCATGCAGATGCCCTTACTATGGCCTTTGCAACCCTTGGTTTGATTCAGCTCTTCCATGCCTACAATGTCAAATCTGTTTACCAATCCATCTTGACAGTTGGCCCATTCAAGTCTAAGACCTTCAACTGGTCCATCTTGGTATCCTTTATCCTTCTCATGGCAACAATCGTTGTAGAACCGCTTGAAGGAATCTTCCACGTAACCAAACTAGACTTATCACAATGGGCAATTGTTATGGCAGGAAGTTTCTCAATGATTATTATCGTCGAAATTGTTAAGTTTGTTCAACGCAAACTCGGTTTTGATAAGAATGCGATTTAAGGGAGGTTTCTGATGTCAGCTTATCAATTACCGACCGTATGGCAGGATGAAGCTAGTAATCAAGGAGCTTTTACAGGATTAAATAGACCAACAGCAGGTGCCCGTTTCGAACAAGACTTACCAAAAGGAGAACAACCTTTTCAGCTTTATTCACTGGGAACACCAAATGGTGTGAAGGTCACTATCTTATTGGAAGAATTACTAGAAGCTGGTTTTGAGCAAGCGGTTTACGACTTGTATAAGATTGCTATCATGGATGGGGATCAATTCGGTTCCGACTTTGTAAAGCTCAATCCAAATTCAAAGATTCCAGCCTTGTTGGACCAGTCAGGTACTGAAGAAGTAAGAGTCTTTGAGTCTGCTCATATTCTTCTGTACCTTTCTGAGAAATTTGGAGCCTTTTTACCAAGCAATCCTGTGGAAAAGGTAGAAGTTTTGAATTGGCTATTCTGGCAAGCAGGTGCAGCACCTTTTCTAGGTGGAGGATTTGGACATTTCTTTAATTATGCCCCTGAAAAATTGGAATATCCAATTAATCGTTTTACGATGGAAGTGAAACGCCAGTTGGATTTATTAGATAAGGAATTGGCTAAGAAGCCTTATATTGCAGGCAATGACTATACGATTGCAGATATTGCTATCTGGTCTTGGTATGGACAGTTAGTTCAAGGAAAACTTTATCAAGGTTCTGCAAAATTCTTAGATGCCTCAAGTTATCAAAATCTAGTAAACTGGGCAGAAAAAATTGCCAACCGTCCAGCTGTTAAGCGCGGTATGGAAGTAACTTATAAAGAAATTAAGTAGTAAAAAGTCATCTTCGGATGGCTTTTTGCTACAGTTGAGGGAAAGGGCTTGCAGTTATCGGCTTTTGTGCTATAATTGCTATAATATAGTAAAAAGTAAGGGGAGTGCGAGGAAGTGGAAAAGCAAATTGTGAAGGATGTTTTGTTTTTATCTCAGGTGTCTCAGCCGGCAAGTCAGGAAGATCTGTATCTTGCTAGAGATTTACAGGATACGCTCTTAGCAAATCGTGAGACCTGTGTTGGTCTGGCTGCCAATATGATTGGGGTGCAGAAGCGCGTGATTATCTTTAATCTGGGCTTGGTTCCTGTGGTTATGTTTAATCCTGTTCTCAAGTCTTTTTCAGGACATTATGAGACAGAAGAAGGCTGTTTGTCCTTGGTAGGTGTGAGACCAACTAAGCGTTATGAAACTATAACTGTTTCCTATCGTGACAGCAAATGGCAGGAACAGACCATTACCTTGACAGGCTTCCCAGCTCAGATTTGCCAGCATGAACTGGATCATTTGGAAGGACGAATCATTTAGGAGGAAAGTAAATGAAACGGATAATCTTTGAACTTATTTTTATCGCAACGACCTGGTATATCTTTTTACCGCCTCTTAATCTGACCAGCTGGGAATTTCTCTTTTTCCTCTGTGGACATTTGCTGGTTGTGGCAGTCTTATTTGGCTTTGGCAAGGGAATCAATCTGGTCAAAACAGTTCATGTGCGTCACGGTAAGGCGGAAGCTGCCTTAAATCTAGAGGGTTTCAAAATCAATCGGTTAGGGAAAATCCTTGTAGCTTTTATTGGAGGAATTCTGCTCCTGGCAGCTTTGGTTTCCTTAGTGACTTCCAGCATTTTTCAGGCTAAAAATTATGCCAATGTAGTTACGGTTACGGAAAAAGACTTTACTGAATTTCCTAAGAGTGACACCAGTAAGGTTCCCATCTTAGATAGAAGTACTGCTGAGAAAATTGGGGACCGCTACTTGGGTTCACTAACAGATAAGGTGTCACAGTACGTGGCGGCAGATACCTATACTCAATTGACGATTGATGGGAAACCTTATCGAGTGACGCCGCTAGAATATGCAGATCCTATCAAATGGTTTAACAATCAAGCCAAGGGAATCGGCGAGTATATCAAGGTGGACATGGTAACTGGAAATGCGGATTTGGTGGATTTGAAGACACCAATCAAGTATTCGGATTCGGAGTATTTTAACCGTGATGTCAAACGCCACCTGCGCTTGAAGTACCCAACCAAAATATTCAAGACTCCATCCTTCGAGGTGGACGATGAGGGCAATCCTTTCTATGTGGCAACAGTTTACCAAAAGCAATTTGGTTTAGCGGTTCCTCGTCCTGTTTCAGTCATTATCTTGGATGCCACAAATGGAGAAACCAAAGAATACAGCTTGGCAGATGTTCCAGAATGGGTGGACAGAGTTTATCCAGCTGAGGAAACCATCGAGCAAATCAATTATAATGGCAAGTACAAGGACGGTTTCTGGAATGCCATGATTTCTAAGAAAAACGTGACCCAGACTACCAAGGGCTATAATTACTTGTCTATCGGAAATGACATTTATCTCTACACAGGTGTGACGTCGGCCAATGCAGATGAGAGTAATCTTGGTTTCATCCTTGAAAACATGCGAACAGGAGAAATCACTAAGTACAGCTTGGCTTCAGCAACCGAAGAATCAGCCCGTGAGTCAGCAGAAGGTGCTGTTCAGGAGAAATCCTACAAGGCAACCTTCCCAATCCTCATCAACCTCAATGACAAGCCTCTCTACATCATGGGCTTGAAGGACAATGCTTGAAGGACAATGCTGGCCTGGTCAAAGAGTATGCTCTGGTAGACGCAGTTGAGTACCAAAACGTTATTGTAGCTACTACAGTGGAAGAGCTGCTCAGCAAATATGCCAATAAAAATGACCTTGAAATTGACAATGCAACAACAGAAAGCATCAAGGGTGTGGTAGCAGACCTCAAATCAGCTGTAATCAAGGGAGACACCGTCTACTTCTTTAAAGTTGATGGTAAGATTTACAAGGTTAAGGCCTCTGTATCAGATGACCTGCCTTACCTCGAAAATGGGAAAACCTTCGAGGGTCAAGTAGGAAAAGACAATTATCTCAAGACCTTTAAGCTACAGTAAAAACAGTTTTATTTAAGAAGTGTATGTTATAATAAGGTAAATTAAGACTAATGGAGGACAAAGAAATAGGTTTTTATGTGATGCTTACTTCAATGCTACTTGGATTGTTTGATTTGAAGATAGGTTTTTCTCAGTTCAAGGAGAAAAAAGATAAATTCTTATCTATCTTAACAAGCTTGGCTGGCACAGCCCTTGTTCTCGTGGCTATCTGGTTAGGATGGCCAAAATAAATAGAGAAGCCTCGGTCAAGCCGAGGTTTTTCAGATGAATTTCTTGGTTGTGACTAAAAAATATGCTACACTATCAATATGAAAATTTTAATCCCAACAGCAAAAGAAATGAACACAGATTTGCCAAGTATTGAAGTAGCCCCTTTAAAACCAGAAAGTCAGGCTGTGCTGGATGCCTTGGCCCTCTATTCTGCTAGTCAATTGGAGAGTTTTTATAAGGTATCAGCCGAGAAGGCTACGGAAGAATTTCAAAATATCCAAGCTTTAACAAGCCAAACTGCTCAACACTATCCAGCTCTGAAACTTTTTGATGGGCTTATGTATCGCCATATCAAGCGAGATAAATTGACCGAGGCAGAACAAGTCTATCTTGAAAATCATGTCTTCATTACCTCGGCTTTGTACGGTGTTGTGCCAGCCTTGTCGCCTATGGCTCCTCACCGTTTGGATTTTTTGATGAAGTTAAAAGTTGCTGGTAAGACTTTGAAGAGCCATTGGAAGTCAGCTTATGATGAGGCTGTGACGCAGGAAGAAGTGATTTTCTCTCTCCTGTCGTCAGAGTTTGAGACCGTATTTTCTAAGGAAATCAGAGAAAAGATGGTGACCTTTAAATTCATGGAGGATAGAGGCGGTCAGTTGAAGATTCATTCAACCATTTCCAAGAAAGCGCGTGGTGCCTTTCTAACAGCTCTGATAGAAAATCAAGTACAGACGGTGGAGGAAGCTCGCCACTTAAACTTTGCAGAATTTGTCTACCGAGAAGACCTATCCCAGCAACAGGAATTGGTTTTTGTTAAGGAAGTATGAAAAGAGAAAAATTCAAATTGAGGCTCAACTTCTTTGTTTCTAAAACGCATGAGGTTGGATAAAGAGTCTTTAAAATCAGAAAAATGCATATTATCAGATATTGAAAAAATTTGATGATATGCATTTTATTTTTCTAGAGTATTTTGGAGATTTTATACTTTAATTTTACTAGGATTGAAAGAAAAAATTAGTCATTTCCTATCTTTTCTATTGCTTTATCGGTTATCATTTGTTATATTAAAAGTGTAATTATTTTTTATTTAATGACGTAAGTGTTACACTTTTTAGACAGAAAGGAGTATTTTTTTGAACATCAGATGTAAACGCTTACGTATATAGTGAAAGGATTTAGGACTTAATGGATAAAGGATTGTTTGAAAAACGTTGTAAATATAGTATTCGAAAATTTTCATTAGGGGTTGCTTCTGTCATGATTGGTGCAGCTTTCTTTGGAACTAGTACTGTTCTCGCAGATTCTGCTCAGGCTGGTTCTACAGCAAATATGCCAAAAGATTTGGCAGCCGCTCTTGCTAATGCTAAAGAGGACGGTGGGCGCGACTTTGAAGCACCAAAACCTGGTGAAGACCAAGGTTCTCCTGAAGTAACTGAAGGCCCAAAGACTGAAGAAGAATTGCTGGCAAAAGAAAAAGAAACTGCAACAAGCTCAGCAGTTTCAGATACTCTTCCTGAAGAACTACGTGGAAAACTTGATAAGGCTGAAGAAAATGGGCACACTGCCTCAAAAGAAGAACTAGAAAAAGAAGATAAAAGCCTAGTCCCAGAAGATGTTGCTAAAACAAAAAATGGGGTATTAAACTACGGTGCGACTGTCGAAATTAAAAGTGCTGCAGGGCTTGGTAGTGGTATCGTTATTGGGGAAAATCTCGTTTTATCTGTTTCTCATAACTTTATCAAAGATGTTCCAGATGGTAATAATCGTAAGGTAGCTGATAATGTTGAGAGTGATGGAGATGTCTATACAGTTTCTTACAAAGGGGCACCGGACGTCAAATTCAGTAAGAATGATGTGAAACACTGGGATCGTGAAGGGTTCCTCAAAGGATATAAAAATGATCTGGCAATTGTTAAGCTTCGTACACCTCTTGCAAATGCACCTGTTGAAGTGACTGAGAAGCCTGCAACAACTAAGGTAGGAGATAAGGTTCATGTATTTGGATATCCAAAAGGAGAGCTTGATCCAATTTTGAATACTACCGTTGAGGATATTAATAATCACGGAGAAGGTGTCCGTGGAATTAGCTATCAAGGAAGTGAACCAGGTGCCAGTGGTGGCGGTATTTTCGATGAAAATGGGAAATTGATTGGTATCCACCAAAATGGTGTCTCTGGTAAACGTAGTGGTGGTATACTCTTCTCACCTGCTCAGCTAGAATGGATTCAAAACTATATCAAGGGTATTGAAACAAGGAAACCAGCTGGTCTAGATGCTCTCGATAAACAAGTGGAAAGCAAGGAAGAAAAACCAAAAGAGGACAAACCTCAAGAAGAAAAACCAGCTGACAATAAGCCGGCAGAAAACAAACCAGCAGAAAACAAGCCAGCAGAAACTAAACCGAGTGAATCAAAAGAAGTCACTCCAGAATGGAAAACAGTTGAAAAGAAAGAACAACAGGGAACAGTAACTGTCCGTGAAGAAAAAGGAGTTCGTTACAACCAACTAGCTTCAACTGCCCAAAATGACAATGGTAAAAAACCAGCCTTGTTCGAAAAAGATGGTTTGACAGTTGATGCTAATGGAAATGCTACAGTTGATTTGACCTTTAAAGAAGAATCTGAAACAGGTAAGTCTCGCTTCGGTGTCTTCATGAAATTTAAAGACACAGATAACAACGTTTTTGTAGGATATGACCAAGGTGGATGGTTCTGGGAATACAAGACAAGTGGAAGTGGACTTTGGTACCAAGGTAATCGTGTTGCAGCTCCTGTTAATGGCTCAACCAACCACTTGACGATTAGTCTCAAATCAGATGGACAACTGAATGCAACTAATAATGATGTGAAACTTTTTGACACAGTGACCTTGCCATCTGCAGTAAATGACAAATTAAAAGATGAAAAGAAAATTGTTCTTAAAGCTGGAACCTACAATAGTAGTGAAAGAACAATTGTCAATGTCAAAACTGACAACCAAGAAGGAGTTAAAAGCGATCAAGAATCCACTAAAAAAGAAAAGGGCGATACAGTAGATGATAGCAATGTAAAATATGACACTATTCAATCCACAGTATTGAAAGCAGTTATCGACCAAGCCTTCCCACGTGTGAAAGAATATGTTCTAAATGGGAACAAGCTCTCAGGACAAGTGCAACCAATTAATCAAGTGGTGATTAACAAGCACGCTGTGACTCCTGAAGTTACCTATAAAAAGGTTAATGCAACGACTGCTGAATATGAGATGAAACTCCGTGATGAGAAAAATCTCATCAATGCGGATATGACTGTTCGTTTGCAAGTAGTGGATAACCAACTTCACTTTGATGTGACTAAGATTGTCAACCATAACCAGGTAACACCAGGACAGAAGATTGATGATGAACGTAAATTACTTTCTTCAATCAGCTTCCTAGGAAATGCCTTGGTATCTGTTTCCAGTGACCAAGCAGGAGCTAAGTTTGATGGGGCAACCATGTCAAACAATACTCACGTCAGTGGTGATGACCATATCGAAGTAACAAATCCAATGAAAGAATTAGCCAAAGGTTATATGTACGGATTTGTTTCAACAGATAAGCTTGCAGCAGGTGTATGGAGCAACTCACAAAACAGCTACGGTGGTGGTTCTTACGACTGGACACGTTTGACAGCTTACAAGAATACGATTGGCAATGCCAACTATGTGGAAATTCATAGCTCTGAATGGCAATGGGAAAAAGCCCACAATGGAGTTGTCTTCCCAGAATATACAAAGGAACTTCCAAGTGCAAAAGTTGTCATCACTGAAGATGCCAATGCTGATAATAAAGTAGACTGGCAAGATGGTGCGATCGCATACCGTAGCATCATGAACAACCCTCAAGGTTGGGAAAAGGTTAAGGATATCACAGCATATCGTATTGCGATGAACTTTGGTTCTCAAGCACAAAACCCATTCCTTATGACCTTAGATGGTATCAAGAAGATTAACCTCCATACAGATGGTCTTGGTCAAGGTGTACTTCTCAAGGGATACGGAAGTGAAGGACATGACTCTGGACACTTGAACTATGCAGACATCGGTAAACGTATCGGTGGTGTTGAAGACTTTAAGACTCTTATTGCGAAAGCTAAGAAATATGGTGCTCACCTCGGTATCCACGTTAACGCTTCAGAAACCTATCCTGAGTCTAAATATTTTAATGAAAGTATTCTTCGTAAAAATGCAGATGGTAGCTACAGCTACGGTTGGAACTGGCTTGATCAAGGTATCAATATTGATGCTGGTTATGACTTGGCTCATGGGCGTCTAGCTCGTTGGGAAGAGTTGAAGAAAGAGTTGGGTGAAGGTCTAGACTTCATCTACGTCGACGTTTGGGGTAACGGTCAATCAGGTGACAATGGTGCCTGGGCAACTCACGTTATTGCGAAAGAAATTAACAAACAAGGTTGGCGATTTGCTATTGAGTGGGGCCATGGTGGTGAATATGATTCTACCTTCCAACACTGGGCAGCTGACTTGACCTACGGTGGCTATACAAATAAAGGTATTAACAGTGCCATCACTCGCTTTATCCGTAACCACCAAAAAGATTCTTGGGTTGGTGACTACAGAAGTTACGGTGGTGCAGCTGACTATCCACTTCTAGGCGGTTATAGCATGAAGGACTTCGAAGGATGGCAAGGACGTAGTGATTATAACGGTTATGTAACAAACTTGTTTGCTCATGACGTTATGACTAAGTACTTCCAACACTTTACAGTCAGCAAATGGGAAGATGGCAAACCAGTAACCATGACTGACAATGGTAGTACCTATAAATGGACTCCAGAAATGAAAGTCGAATTGGTCGATGCTGCAAATAACAAGGTTGTGGTAACTCGTAAATCCAATGATGTCAACAGTCCACAATATCGTGAACGTACAGTAACGCTCAACGGACGTGTCATCCAAGACGGTTCAGCTTACTTGACTCCTTGGAACTGGGATGCAAATGGTAATAAGCTTGAAAGTGACAAGGAAAAAATGTACTACTTCAATACTGAAGCAGGTGCAACAACTTGGACACTTCCTAGCGACTGGGCAAATGGTAAGGTTTACCTTTATAAACTAACTGACCAAGGTAAGACTGAGGAAAAAGAAGTTGCCGTGAAAGACGGTAAGATTACCCTTGATCTTACTGCAAATCAGCCATATGTTCTCTATCGTTCTAAACAAACAAATCCAGAAATGTCATGGAGTGAAGGAATGCATATCTATGACCAAGGATTTAACAGTGAATCTTTGGATCATTGGAAGATTTCAGGAGATGCTTCCAAGGCTGAAATCGTGAAGTCTCAAGGTGCAAACCAAATGCTCCGCATCCAAGGTAATAAAGAAAAAGTTAGTCTCACTCAAAAATTGACTGGCTTGAAGCCAAATACTAAATACGCAGTCTATGTCGGTGTAGACAACCGTAGTAATGCTAAAGCAAGTATTACTGTTAATACTGGTGAAAAAGAAGTAACCAACTACACTAACAAGTCACTAGCACTTAACTATGTAAAAGCCTATGCTCACAATACTCGTCGAAGCAATGCAACAGTTGATAACACAAGTTACTTCCAAAACATGTATGCATTCTTCACAACAGGTTCAGATGTATCAAATGTAACCTTGACCTTGAGTCGTGAAGCAGGCAATGAAGCAACTTACTTCGATGAAATTCGTACCTTTGAAAATGAATCAAACATGTATGGTGATGGTCACGACACTGCAACAGGTGTCTTTAAACAAGACTTTGAAAATGTCGGCCAAGGTATCTTCCCATTTGTCATCGGTGGTATCGAAGGTGTTGAAGACAACCGTACTCACTTGTCTGAAAAACATGGTCCATACACACAACGTGATTGGAATGGCAAGAAAGTTGATGACGTTATCGAAGGAAATTGGTCACTCAAGACAAATGGTCTCGTAAGTCGTCGAAACTTGGTTTACCAAACAATTCCACAAAACTTCCGCTTTGAAGCAGGCAAGACCTACCGTATTACATTTGACTATGAAGCTGGTTCTGACAACACTTATGCCTTTGTAGTCGGTAAGGGAGAATTCCAATCTGGTCAAACGAGCAATATGGAAGTGCATGAATTGCCAAATACTTGGACAGATTCTAAGAAAGCGAAACGAGCAACCTTCCTTGTGACAGGGGCTGAAACTGGCGATACATGGGTAGGTATCTACTCTACAGGCAATGCAAGTAACACTCGCGGAGACTCTGGTGGTAATGCGAACTTCCGTGGCTACAATGACTTCATCATGGACAGACTTCAAATCGAAGAAATTGTCTTGACAGGTAAGATGATGGCAGAAAATGCTGTCAAGAACTATCTTCCAACTGTTGCTATGACCAACTACACCAAAGAAACAATGGATGCTTTGAAAGAGGCTGTCTTTAACCTTAGTCAAGCAGACGATGATATTAGTGTGGAAGAAGCTAAAGCAGAGATCGCTAAGGTCAATGCTCTTAAAGATGCTTTAGTGATGAAGAAAACAGCTCTAGTGGCGGATGACTTTGCAAGCCTAAGTGCTCCTGCTCAGGCTGGTGAAGGTCTTGCAAATGCCTTTGATGGCAACGTGTCAAGTCTATGGCATACATCATGGGGCGGAGGAGATGTTGGTAAACCAGCTACAATGGTCTTGAAAGAACCGACTGAAATTACTGGTCTCCATTATGTTCCACGTGGTTCTGGTTCAAACGGTAATTTGAGAGATGTGACTCTTGTCGTAACTGATGAAACAGGTAAGGAACATACCTTCAATGCAACAAATTGGGCTGACAATAACAAACCTAAAGATATCAACTTTGGCAAGACGATCAAAGCTAAGAAGATTGTTCTAACAGGAACACGAACTTACGGAGATGGTGGTAATCAATATCAATCAGCTGCAGAATTGGTCTTTACTCGTCCACAAGTGACTGAAGCAGGTCTTGATACTACAGTCTATGAAGCTGCCTTAGCTAAAGCTCAGAAATTGACTGATAAGAGCAATCAAGAAGAAGTAGCAAGTGTTGTTGCCAGCATGAAATTTGCAACAGATAACCATCTCTTAACAAATAGAATGATTAAATACTTTGCAGATTATCTTGATCAATTGAAAGACCAAACACCTACTCCAGCTCCAGAACCGAAACCTGAAACTCCAACATCAAGCAAGGGTGACCAAGTAGCACCAGTCGTTGAAACTCCGGAATTCACAGGTGGTGTAAACGGTGGCGAATCAGCTATCCATGAAGTTCCAGAGTATACAGAACCAATCGGTACAGCAGGAGATGAAGTGGCTGTAAAAGAGGTTCCAGAGTTCACTGGAAGTGTAAATGCGGTAGAATCAGCTGTACATGAAGTTCCAGAGTATACAGGTGTAATAGGAACAGCAGGTGACCAAGTAGCACCTACGGTAGACAAGCCAACTGAGGATGTTCGTATCCTATCAGATAAGGCTACAGGAGTTGTAGTTGCAGGGTTATCAAGAGATTTGACAAAGGATATGCACCTTCAAGTTCAAAAAGTAAGAGACCAAAGTCTACAAGGTATGGAATTTGATGCTTATGCTCTTCATTTGGTAGATAAGGATAATCATAAAGTTCAGCCGAAAGGTGCAGTCCTTGTTAGATTACCGGTTTCTGGTGAAGTGGCCGGGGTATACTATACTGCATCAGGTGAGTCAGTAAACTTTACAAATGGTCAAGGAACAATTGAATTCACAACTAGTCAACTAGGACATTATGCAGTAGTTTATAAACCAGTTTCTAAACAAGAGTCACCATCAACTGAAGAACCTGGAGCTAAGGCGCAGACTTCATCTACTGGGGAAGCAAGAGGTGAGGTACAGACTTCATCAACTGAGGAAGTTGGAGGTAAGGCACAAACTCCATCGACAGATCAATTCAATCAGAAGCAGCAGGATCCAGCAGTACAGGCATTTGAATATCAATCGGTTGATGGCTCTAAACCAGGAATGAAGATAGAAGAAGCAAAAGAAGAAATGAAGGCTAAACTTCCAGAAACTGGTACTAGTCAGTCAGATAAGCTCTTCTTCCTTGCCAGCCTAAGTCTAGCAATGTCTGCTCTACTTCTTGCAAAGAGAAAAGAAGATTAGAATATACAAGAGTTTTCATTAAAAGGGAGCTCAAACTCTCTGCTTGTTCTAGTGGAGAAAAAAGAATACCCAGAGAGGACCTCTAGGTCCTCTCTTTTTCTAAAGGGAAATGAGAACGTTTACGATTGTGAGCGTATGAAAGGAAATAGGAAAAAATGGGAAAACATTTTTTTGAGAAACGGTGTCATTATAGTATTCGTAAATTTACGATTGGTGCAGCTTCTGTTATGATTGGTGCCAGTATCTTTGGTGCTGGCATGGTTCAAGCAGCTGAAACAGAAGGACCTGCTGAGACAGAAGGAACAATAACACAGGCTCATCCTCTGGATAAACTGCCAGCAGATATAGCAGCAGCAATTGAAAAAGTAGAAACTGCTACTACGACGGAGGATACTGAAATTCAACCAAGTGAGACAGAAAGTCAGCCTGAAAATACTGGAGAAACAGTTACAAAACCAACTGAAACTCCTGCTCCTAAGGAAGAAACAACTCCAAAACCAGCAGAAACTCCCAAAGAAGAAGTAGCTCCAGCAGCTAAACCTGCTGAAAAGCCAGTGGCCAAAGATTTGGTCGAAACTCCAGATGTCAATCATTTAGAAAAAGCTTCTGCTACAGCATCAAACCATGAAGCAAACACACAGTACACAGCAGAAAAGGCAATTGACGGAAAACCTGATACTCGCTGGGCTACTGATCAAAATGTTGAAAAACCGACCATCGAATTTACACTTGAAAAGACAACAGTGATTAAGCATGTGGAGATTGATTGGGATCGCCGTGTTCGTGGTGAAAAAAATGATCCAAATATCAAGTCATGGAATCTTTATTACGCTGGCCAGGATGATGTGAATGGTTCGGGAGTTAAAGAATGGAAGTTAGCTTATCAAAGAACAGGCACTCCACTTCTTGGTGAAAAAGTTGATTTGAAAGAGGCTATTCAAGCCAAGTACCTTAAACTTGAAATCACAGATTACCAAGCTGGTACTATGAACTGGAAAAATGTTGGTATTCAAGAAATTCGTGCCTATTCAAACATTCCGGATGCAAGCAAACCAACAGATATTCGTCAGGTGACAGAACTAGAAGTTGCTAAAGATGGAAAATCTCTAGTATTACCTAAATTACCAGGTCAAGTAAGCTTAATTGGTAGCAACAAACAGGGTGTTGTTGATCTCAATAACAAAATCTACAAACCTTTAACAGATCAAACTGTTAAGGTCATGGTCCAACAAGTCAAAGATACTCATACCTTCACAAAAGAATTTGAAGTTCTTATTAAAGGCTTGCATGCAGACGAAGGTGTTGGAACTAAGCCAGCAGTTGCTCCAGCAGTTCAACAATGGTATGGAACTGAAGGAAAAACTTCTATTACATCATCTACTGTTATTTCAGTCGGAGATTCTGGATTTGGTCAAGAAGCCAAATTCTATCAGACTGACCTTGAAAGTCGTGGCTTAGAAATTGCAACAGGCAATCAGACAGCTCAAAAACGAATTGAATTTAAGAAGGTTGAAGACAAGGGATATGGCAAGGAAGGCTATGGTATCACTGTAAAAGATGGTGTTATCACTGTAGAAGCTGCAACAAATGCAGGTGCCTTTTATGCTACACGTACACTTCTTCAAATGGGAGAAAAAGATCTACAGAACGGTGAGATCCGTGACTTCCCAAGCTTCAGCCACCGTGGCTTTATGCTAGACACAGGTCGTAAGTTTATCCCTTATGATACGCTTGTAGACATCATGCTAAACATGGCCTACTACAAGATGAACGATCTTCAGTTGCACCTAAATGATAACTATATCTTCCTAAAAGAGCACTTGGCAGGTAAGAACTTAAGTCCAGAAGAAGAACTGAAGTATGTTCTAGAGCATGCCAAGACAGGCTTCCGTGTGGAGACAGATATTGTTGGTAAGGATGGTCAAAAATTAACATCAGATGAGCACTATACCAAGGAAGAAATGCAAGAAATCATCAAGTTAGCAAAAGCTTTGCATATTAACCTTGTTCCTGAAATTGACACACCAGGTCACGCCCTTTCATTCGTTAAAGTTCGTCCAGACTTGATGTACAAGGGTCAACTTAGTGCGAGAAAACACAATGTAGAACGTGTAGCTATGTTGGACTTGGATAACAAGTACGAAGAAACACTTGCTTTTGTTAAATCAGTCTATGATAAACTTCTTGATGGTCCAGATGCACCCCTTCATGGCGTTTCTACCGTTCATATCGGTACAGATGAGTATTATGGAAGTCCAGAAAGCTATCGTCGCTATGTCAATGACCTCATCAAGTATATCAAAGGAAAAGGTTATACACCACGTATTTGGGGATCACTCAGCGCCAAACAAGGAAAAACGCTAGTTGATTGGAAAGATGTAGAAGTGGATATCTGGAGCCTTGGATGGCAACGTCCAGCAGCTGCAATTGCTCAAGGCGCCAAGATTATCAATATCACAGATGTTCCAACCTATAGTGTCCCAAGTGGTAGCAATAGTCAAGCTGCTTATGGAGATTATGCTAACTATGAAACTCAGTACAACCGTTGGGCACCAAATGACTTCTCAACAGGTGGTGGCCCACGTCTAGAAGCTTCTAATCCTAATATCATTGGTGGTGGTCATGCGGTTTGGAATGATAATATTGACCTCCATGAAACTGGACTTACTTCTTATGATATCTTTAAACGTTTCTTCAAGAGTATGCAGTCTACTGCAGAACGCACTTGGGGTTCAGACCGTGCAGCTAAGACCTATGCAGACCGTATTCAACCAGCAAGTGTCTATGCACCACAATCTAATCCAGATAAGACCGTAGCTGAAGAAGATTTGTTTAAGATCAATCCTGATACTGTTAAAGATTACCTTGCTAAGAAAGTGAAGACAAGTGAAAAAGGATTGAATTTCGATAAAGACAGTACAATCGAAGGTCTAGTTGGTGACGCAGGACCAAGTCATGTCTTGAAAATGGATGTTACTGTAACTGGTGACGGTGAACAAACCTTCTCAACAAGTGGCAATAATCAACTTTATCTTGCAGATAAGGATGGCTATCTTGCCTATACTTTTGAACAATTCCATATTCAATTCAACAAGAAACTTGAAAAGAACAAACGTTATCAAATCTCTGTTGTAACGAAACCACAATCTACAGAAGTTTATGTAGATGGTGAAAAGGTTGAACGTATTGCAAATCCAGCTAATCCTCGTTTTGCTCATAATAGCTTGGTTCTACCACTTGAAACGATCGGTGGTTTCAAAGGAATCTTGCATAGTGCTGAGTTGTCAAATGAACCATTTGTAAATCCACGTTTGATTCCAAATGATCATTTTACAGTTTCTGCAACTAGTCAAGAATTACCAGGTACCAATGCAGAAGGTCCAGTAGAAAAAGCCTTCGACAATGATCCAAACACCTTCTGGCATTCAAAATGGTCTGGACATCAAGCACCATTCACAGTTGCTATGAACTTGAAAGCAAGTGAAAAAGTCAATGGTTTGACTTATCTTCCACGTCCAGGTGGTGGTAATGGTGTCGTGACATCTTATGAAATCTATGCTCAAAAAGATGGTCAAATGGTTAAAGTTGCTTCAGGAACTTGGGAAAACAATGCCAAAGAGAAAACAGTGAACTTTGATGCAGTTGAAACGGATAAGGTAGAGTTAAAAGTTCTAGCAGGTGTTGCAGGATTTGGTAGTGCTGCAGAAATTCAACTTCTGAAACCAGTTTCTACTACCAATGCAGAAAAGCCAGTTAGTCCAGAGAAACCTGTGACTCCAGAAAAACCTAAAGTTGAAGAAGTAAGCGATGGTACAACTGAACTTGCGGATAACTTTGTAGCTACGAAACCTACAAGTGACGAGGCGGTTGCTGCAGCATCGAAAAGTCAAGATTACCTTAAGAAAGAGTACAAGGTCTTCCCAACGCCACAAAAAGTAACTTACGATGAAGGTGTTACAAAACTCCATAAACAAGTTAATCTTGTTATGGGGGATAATTTGGATATCTATACTCGTAACCGCTTGAAGAGTGTTTTACAAGATCATCAAATCTCATACACAAGCAGTCAATCAGCAGTAGCAGGTGCTACCAATATCTACCTTGGTGTTCATGGTCAAAATTCCCAGGCTGAAAAAGAAGTGTCTGGAATTTCTCAAGGACTCTTTGATAAGATTGATGCCTATGCCTTGTCAATCAAGAACAATACAATCTCTATCGTCGGTAAAGATACAGATGCTGTCTTCTACGGTTTGACAACTCTTAAACACATGCTGAATGAAAGTGAAGCTCCAGTCTTGCGTAACGTAACAGTTGAAGACTATGCTGAAATTAAGAACCGTGGCTTTATCGAAGGATACTATGGTAACCCTTGGAGCAATGCTGATCGTGCTGAGTTGATGCGTTATGGTGGTGACTTGAAGTTGACCCAATACTTCTTTGCACCAAAAGATGATCCATATCACAACAAGAAATGGCGTGAACTTTATCCAGAAGAAAAACTAGCTGAAATCCGTGAATTGGCGCGTGTCGGAAATCAAAATAAGACTCGTTATGTATGGACCATCCACCCATTCATGAATAACCGTATCCGTTTTGGCAACGATGCTGACTACCAAAAAGACCTTGAAACTATTAAAGCTAAATTCACTCAATTGATGGATGTCGGTGTTCGTGAGTTCGGTATTTTGGCCGATGATGCACCAAGTCCAGTTGGTGGCTACAATAGCTACAACCGCTTGATGAAGGACATGACAGACTGGTTGACTGAAAAACAAGCAACTTATGGTGGCCTTCGTAAGGAAATGATCTTTGTCCCAGGTCAATATTGGGGTAATGGCCGTGAAGATGAGTTGAAAGCACTCAATGAAAATCTTCCAACTTCAACCTCTATGACCCTTACTGGTGGTAAGATATGGGGTGAAGTATCCGAAAGCTTCCTCTCTAACCTTAAGAACAATCTGACTGCAGGTGGTAAGACCTATCGTCCAGTTTCTCTATGGGTCAATTGGCCTGTTACAGATAATTCTAAACAACACTTAATCTTAGGTGGTGGTGAGAAATTCCTTCATCCAAATGTTGATCCTAGTCTTCTTTCAGGTATCATGTTGAATCCAATGCAACAATCTGAGCCTTCTAAGATTGCCCTCTTCTCTGCAGCTCAATATGCATGGAAACAATGGAAATCAGAAGAAGAAGCTAAGAAAGTAAACGATATTGCCTTCAACTTTGTTGAAAATGGTAAGTTTACAGATAGCGAAGCATCTCTTGCCTTCCGTGAGCTTGGTAAACATATGATCAACCAAAACATGGATGGTCGTGTTGTGAAGTTGGAAGAGTCTGTTGAACTTGCACCGAAATTGGCGGCCTTCATGTCTAAGTTGAAAGCTGGTCAAGATGTTGGTGCAGAGCGTGAAGGATTGCGTGCAGAATTTGCGAAACTAAAAGCTGCAGCTCAACTTTATAAAGCCTCTGGTGATGAAAAGATGCGTGCTCAAATCCACTACTGGTTGGATAATACCATTGACCAAATGGATGCCTTGAGCGCTCTCCTTGATGGTACAGAAGCTATCGAAAAGAACGATTCTGCAAAACTTTGGGATAGTTACTACAAGGGCTTGAAACTCTACGAACAATCACAAACTTATACTTTCCATTATGTAGATCATGATGAAAAAGCTGAGTTAGGTGTTCAACACATCCGTCCATTCTTGCTTGGACTGCGTGAAATCTTGGCAACAGAAGTTCAAAAAGCCTTGCATCCTGATCAAGTGATTAGTACCTTTATCACAAACCGTACAGGTGTAGAAGGCGGACTTGCTGAGGTAACTGATGGAGATTTGGGAACTCATGCATTAATCAAATCGCCAAACAGTATCAAGACTGGTGATTACATTGGTTTGAAATTTAACAAAGCTGTTCCACTCCAAAACTTGACCTTTGCAATGGGAACTCAAGCAAATCCTCGTGATACCTTTAACAATGCTAAGGTTGAGTATCTTAATGAAAATGATGAGTGGGTAACACTTTCAGAACCAAGCTACACTGGAAATGAATCTCTTATTAAATATGAAAAACTCAATATTCGTGCCAAGGCTGTTCGAATGATTGCGACTTCAGAACGTGATAATACTTGGTTTGCTGTAAGAGAAATTGCTGTTAACCGCCCTGTAGAAGTTACTCGTGCTAAACAGGCAGCTACTGTGACGATTAGTCCAAATCTTATGTACAAGTACAATACGACAGTTGGTCAGATTACAGACGGTCGTGACAATACTGAAGCCATGCTTGCGAATGCTGATCGAACTGATACAACTCCAGTAAATAGTTGGGTACAACTAGACTTAGGCGAAGTCAAACCTGTGACTAAGGTTCGTCTCCACCAAGGTTCAGGAGATAAATTAGCAGAAGGTGTTCTTGAATATTCTGCAGATGGTAACTCATGGCAAGAATTGGATCGCTTGACTGGTGAACAAACCAAAGAAATCGAAACTCCAATTTCAGCTCGCTATGTTCGTATTCGCAATACTAAGAACATCAACCTATGGTGGCGTATCGCTGACTTCTCAGTTGAAACACGTACAGGCAATAGCCAATTGACTGATACAAACGTTGAAAGCTTGAAGTCAACTCCAGTTGATGATAGCCTAGGCCGTTATAATATGCAAATTCCGAGCGGAACAAAACTTCCAGCTAAGAGTTATTTGGGTATGAAACTTGATCGTCTTCACCAAGCTGAACTCATTCAAGCAGTTGGTGCAGAAAATCCATCCCTCAATTTGGAATACTCTCCAAATGCCCAAGAATGGTATCCAGCTGATCAAGTGACAGATAAGTCTTTGGTACGTTATGTTCGTTTGGTCAACAAGACTGACCAAGAACAAGCAGTGACAGCAACCTCTCTACTTGTTCAGACAAAAGAAGTTCAACCAACCACACTTGATTCGACATCAATGGGCATCCATCCAACATACGGTAGAAATGATGTACGTAAGATTAAGAACTTGGATCAATTGTTCGACGGAGTTTACAATAACTTTGTAGAGTTTTCAGACTATGCGCGTAAAGATGGTCATATCACCTTGAAGCTCGGTAGTGAACGTGCAATTAAGAAAATTAGAGCTTACATTCAAGACGGCACTCAAAACTATCTCCGTGATGGTAAGATTCAAGTCAGTCAAGATGGCAAGACTTGGACAGATCTTGTGACAGTTGGTGATGGTGTTGCCAATGAGACACGTGATGATTCCTTGACAGATGGTTGGACACATGATTCTAAGATGCCAGGAAACCGCTACATCGAGGGTGAACTTGCAAGTCCAGTTAAAGCCAATTATCTCCGTGTTCTATTTACAGCTAACTATGATGCTCGTTTTGTAGGCTTCACTGAGTTGGTTATCAATGATGGCGAATTCGTGAAACCGATTAATGATCCAACTGTTCAAGGAAACAGTGGTGAAAGCCAAGGTAACCTCTACAGCAACCTCGTAGATGGTAAAGTCTTGACCAGCTACAAGGCTGAGAAAGACCAAGGTGAGCTTGTTTACCACTTGTCAGAACCGACAGATGTGAACCATATCCGACTTGTTTCAAGTCTTCCGCAAGGAGTGAAGGCTCGAGTATTGGCTCGAACTCTTAAATCAGATAAAAGAGATTCTTGGTCAGAAATAGGTGAGATTACCTCAAGCTTCCAAACATTTGCTGTCCGAGATAAATCTCCATTATTGGATGTGAAACTTGTTTGGGAAGGAGGTAAACCAGAGTTCTACGAAATGACGACATTCCACCAAGAACTTCCAGAGGAACCAGCCAAACCGGCTCCAACTACAAGTAAGGGTGACGAACCATCACCAGTAGTAGAAGTCCCAGAATTTACTGGTGGCGTAAATGGTGTCGAAGCAGCTGTTCATGAAGTTCCAGAATATACTCAAGCCATTGGAACAGCAGGTGATGATGTGGTTCCAGTAGTAGAAGGGCTAGAATTCAAAGGCGGAGTAAACGCAGTTGAGGCAGCTACCCATGAAGTTCCAGAGTATACTGAATCTATGGGAGACTCAAGCAAGCTACCATCACCAGTAGTAGAAGTCCCAGACTTCAAGGGTGGCGTAAATGGCACTGAAGCAGCTGTCCATGAAGTCCCAGAATATAAAGAAACAGCAAGCCCTCAAGCCACTCCAACAGAGGAAAACTTGAAAGATTCGGTTGATAAAGTCGATGGAGATAAGATGAGCAGTGGCAATAGTGATGTTGAAACTACTGTTGAAAAGTTCGATGAATTTGCAAGTGCATCAGTGAAAACAGATCAAGCACAAAAACAAGAACAACCACAAACATCGGTTGCTAAAGTTAAAGATCAACTTCCAGCAACAGGTGGAGAAGAATCAGCTACTTTAGCCTTGTTAGGTGGTCTTGGGCTAGTTCTCTCTGCCGTGTTTGTCAAAAAAGGGAAAAAGGATTAAGAATTCGAAAAAGAGTTATTCAATAATCCTAGATAAACATTAATGTCACAATAAAACCACACAGTGATTTCAGTATTGAGAATCATCAAGCTGAAAGCAATACTGTGTGGTTTTTGAATAGTTGATAGTTTCGGACCAGATTCTTTATCCATTGTTAAGCTTCTCGTTATAGGATGCGGCCTCAATATTTTTTTGTTATATTAAAATCATAAAAAAGATTGCAATTTTTTGCTCATTTTGATATATTCAATATATATAAAAACAAACTTGATGCTTAGTTGTGTATTCTGAAGGAGGTTATTTTTTCTAAAAAGTAAACGCTTACTTAGTATCAAGAAAAAGAAATGAGGATTTTAATGAACAAAAGACTTTTCGACAAACGTTGTCATTATAGCATTCGTAAATTTGCTATAGGTGCGGCATCTGTAATGATTGGGGCTAGTATATTTGGTATTTCAGCTGTACAAGCTGAGGAGGTGGCTTCATCCAATACTCAAACAGAAGGAACAACGATTCATCAAGCCCAACCTTTAGATAAGCTTCCTGATGATGTGGCAGCTGCTATCGCAAAGGCTGATGAGAATGGTGGACGTGAGTTCGTAAAACCAAAAGTTGAGACAACAGAAAACAATGAAAGTAAGGATACAGAGTCTGCTAAACCTGTTAATGAAGGTAACCATGAATTGGTTAGTCCTAAAGTTGAAACTCCAAATAAGGTAGGAGAAGAAAACGAAGTTGAAGAGAAGCAAAAAGTTGAAGAGATAAATCCAAAGACTGTGGAAGATGCTCCGAAGTCTACAGCAGCAGTTGAAACAGATGTAAAAGAGGATGCTAAAAAAACTTCAGAAAAGGATCAGGTAAAACCGACTGCAGATCTCAAACCTTCGTCTGAAAAAACGCAAGCGCTTTCTAAAGACTTAAGTGAAGCGGATGTTGAAAAAGAGAAGCAGCTATTATCGGAGCGAAAACAAGATTTTAATAAAGATTGGTATTTTAAACTAAATGCCCAAGGAGATTTTTCAAAAAAAGATGTGGATGTTCATGATTGGTCTAAATTGAATCTTCCACACGATTGGAGTATTTATTTTGACTTCGATCACAAGTCTCCTGCTCGTAATGAAGGTGGACAGTTAAATGGTGGAACAGCTTGGTATCGTAAGACTTTTACATTGAATGAAGCAGACAAGAACAAGGATGTTCGTATCAATTTTGATGGTGTTTACATGGATTCTAAGGTTTATGTAAATGGTAAATTTGTAGGCCATTATCCAAGTGGTTATAATCATTTTTCTTATGATATTACAGAATTTTTGAACAAGGATGGCAGTGAAAATTCCATTACCGTTCAAGTGACTAATAAGCAACCAAGTAGTCGTTGGTATTCTGGAAGTGGGATTTATCGTGATGTAACCCTTAGTTATCGTGATAAAGTCCATGTTGCGGAAAATGGGAACCACATTACAACACCAAAATTAGCTGAACAAAAAAATAGCAATGTTGAAACACAAGTTCAAAGTAAGATTAAAAATACAGATAAAAAGGCTGCGAATGTCTTTGTGGAGCAACAAATTTTCACCAAGGAAGGTAAGCCTGTTTCAGAATTAGTTCGTTCTGCAACTAAGAGTTTGGCAGAAAATGAAACAGCACATTTTAATCAGAATATCTTGGTCAATCAGCCAACTCTTTGGACAATGAAAAGTTACCATCCTCAACTTTATGTTCTTAAAACAAAAGTCTATAAAGAAGGCCAGTTAGTTGATGTAACAGAAGATACATTCGGTTACCGTTATTTCAACTGGACAGCTAAGGATGGTTTCTCTCTGAATGGTGAACGCATGAAATTCCACGGAGTAAGTATTCACCATGATAACGGAGCTTTGGGTGCAGAAGAAAATTATAAGGCTACTTATCGTAAATTAAAACTTCTGAAAGATATGGGAGTGAACTCCATTCGTACAACCCACAACCCAGCGAGCCCTCAATTGCTAGATGCTGCGGCGAGTCTAGGACTTTTGGTTCAGGAGGAGGCTTTTGATACCTGGTATGGTGGCAAGAAGACTTACGACTATGGACGCTTCTTTGATCAAGATGCAACTCATCCAGAGGCTAAGAAGGGAGAGAAATGGTCTGATTTTGATCTTAGAACAATGGTAGAGCGTGATAAGAACAATCCGTCTATTGTGATGTGGTCTCTTGGAAATGAGGTAGAGGAAGCAAATGGTAGTCCTCGTTCTATCGAAACTGCTAAACGTTTGAAGGCTGTCATTAAAGCGATTGATACCGAGCGTTATGTTACTATGGGTGAGAATAAATTTAGTCGTGCAGCGACAGGTGATTTCTTAAAAGTTGCAGAAATCATGGATGCTGTGGGTATGAACTATGGAGAGCGTAATTATGAAGCTGTTCGTAGAGCTCATCCAGACTGGCTCATCTATGGTTCTGAAACTTCTTCAGCTACTAGAACGCGTGATTCTTATTACAATCCTGCTCAAATCCTTGGACACGATAACCGTCCAAATCGTCATTATGAACAATCTGACTATGGTAATGACCGTGTTGGATGGGGAAGAACAGCTACTGAGTCATGGACTTTTGACCGTGATCATGCTGGCTATGCTGGTCAATTTATCTGGACAGGAATTGACTATATCGGTGAACCAACTCCATGGCATAACCAAGATAATACACCTGTAAAAAGTTCTTACTTTGGTATCATCGAT
>QWCR01000167.1_pt1 | contig 22809 bp, 19 predicted proteins | sample 1972581 | NCBI WGS metagenome assembly QWCR01 (sample SAMN09866703, study PRJNA288562) | Human oral metagenome isolate pre4_saliva, whole genome shotgun sequencing... | isolation source: mouth | host: Homo sapiens | place: USA: California
TAAAATGACATACGAAGTAAAATCTCTTAATGAAGAATGTGGTGTTTTCGGTATCTGGGGACATCCAGATGCTGCTAAATTGACCTATTTTGGTCTCCACAGTCTTCAGCACCGTGGTCAGGAGGGGGCAGGAATCCTCTCCAATGATCAGGGGCAATTGAAGCGCCATCGTGATATGGGGCTTTTATCAGAAGTGTTCAGAAATCCTGCTAATTTGGATAAATTGACAGGAACGAGCGCGATTGGGCATGTGCGTTATGCGACTGCTGGCGAAGCTTCTGTGGATAACATTCAGCCCTTCCTCTTCCGCTTTCATGATATGCAGTTTGGACTTGCTCATAACGGAAACTTGACCAATGCCGAATCGCTCAAGCAAGAATTGGAACAAAGAGGAGCTATTTTCAGTTCAACTTCGGACTCGGAAATCTTGGCTCACCTCATTCGTCGGAGTCACAATCCCAACTTGATGGGCAAAATCAAAGAGGCGCTTAGCCTTGTCAAAGGTGGATTTGCTTATATCCTGCTGTTTGAGGACAAGTTGATTGCTGCGCTTGATCCTAATGGTTTTCGTCCACTTTCTATTGGGAAAATGGCAAACGGAGCGGTGGTCGTTTCGTCAGAAACCTGTGCTTTTGAAGTCATTGGTGCCGAGTGGATTCGTGATGTGAAACCAGGGGAAATTGTGATTGTGGATGACAATGGGATTCAGTACGATAGCTATACGAATGATACCCAGTTGGCGATCTGCTCTATGGAGTATATCTACTTTGCCCGTCCTGACTCTAATATCCATGGTGTTAATGTCCATACAGCTCGCAAACGTATGGGGGCTCAATTAGCGCGTGAGTTCAAGCACGAAGCAGATATTGTGGTCGGTGTGCCAAATTCCTCACTCAGCGCAGCTATGGGATTTGCAGAAGAATCTGGTCTGCCAAATGAAATGGGACTGATCAAAAACCAATACACCCAACGTACCTTTATCCAACCGACTCAGGAATTGCGGGAGCAAGGGGTGCGGATGAAACTGTCTGCTGTTTCGGGCGTTGTCAAAGGCAAACGTGTGGTCATGATTGATGATTCCATTGTTCGCGGGACAACCTCCCGCCGTATCGTTCAGCTTTTGAAAGAAGCAGGTGCGTCTGAGGTTCATGTTGCTATTGGGAGCCCTGCGCTAGCTTATCCATGTTTCTATGGAATTGATATCCAGACGCGTCAGGAGTTGATTGCGGCCAATCATACAGTCGAAGAGACTCGCCAAATCATTGGTGCGGATAGCCTGACCTATCTTTCGATTGATGGCTTGATTGATTCGATTGGTATTGAAACAGATGCGCCGAATGGTGGTCTCTGTGTCGCTTACTTTGACGGCGACTACCCAACACCTCTCTACGACTATGAAGAAGACTATCGTAGAAGTTTGGAAGAAAAGACCAGTTTCTACAAATAGACGGATAAAGACTCTCCATTAAAGAAAAGGAATGAATAAAATGACGAATAAAAATGCTTATGCGCAGTCTGGTGTGGATGTTGAAGCGGGTTATGAAGTTGTTGAACGGATTAAAAAGCATGTGGCTCGTACGGAGCGTGCAGGTGTTATGGGAGCTCTTGGTGGTTTTGGTGGCATGTTTGACCTCTCAAAAACAGGTGTCAAAGAGCCCGTCTTGATTTCAGGGACTGACGGTGTCGGAACCAAGCTCATGCTGGCTATCAAGTACGACAAGCACGATACCATCGGGCAGGACTGTGTGGCTATGTGTGTCAATGATATCATCGCTGCAGGTGCGGAGCCTCTTTACTTCCTTGACTACGTCGCGACCGGCAAGAATGAACCAGCTAAACTAGAACAAGTCGTTGCTGGTGTGGCAGAAGGTTGTGTGCAGGCAGGCGCTGCTCTCATCGGTGGGGAAACGGCTGAAATGCCTGGTATGTATGGCGTAGATGATTACGATCTGGCTGGATTTGTGGTCGGCGTAGCTGAAAAATCTCAAATCATAGACGGTTCAAAAGTAGCTGAAGGTGATGTTCTTCTCGGACTTGCTTCAAGTGGGATTCACTCAAATGGTTACTCTCTGGTTCGCCGTGTTTTTGCCGACTACACGGGTGAGGAAGTCTTACCAGAATTGGAAGGCAAGAAACTCAAGGAAGTCCTTCTTGAGCCAACTCGTATCTATGTCAAGGATGTCTTGCCACTCATCAAGGAAGAGTTAGTCAACGGCATTGCCCACATCACAGGTGGCGGATTTATCGAGAATGTCCCTCGTATGTTTGCGGATGACCTGGCTGCTGAGATTGAGGAAAGCAAAGTTCCAGTCCTCCCGATTTTCAAAGCCCTTGAAAAATACGGTAAAATCAAGCATGAGGAAATGTTTGAAATCTTCAATATGGGTGTGGGACTCATGCTGGCAGTTAGCCCTGAAAATGTAGGTCGAGTCAAGGAATTGCTGGATGAACCAGTTTATGAAATTGGTCGCATCGTCAAGAAAGAAAACGAAAGTGTCATCATCAAATGAAAAAAATAGCGGTTTTTGCCTCTGGTAACGGCTCAAATTTTCAGGTGATTGCCGAAGAGTTTCCGGTGGAGTTTGTCTTTTCAGACCATCGTAACGCCTATGTGCTGGAACGTGCAGACAAGCTCGGCGTCCTGTCCTATGCTTTTGAACTCAAGGAGTTTGAGAACAAGGCGGACTACGAAGCAGCTCTTGTCGAACTCTTGGAAGAACATCGGATTGACTTGGTTTGTCTAGCAGGCTACATGAAAATCGTTGGGCCAACCTTACTTGGAGCCTATGAGGGGCGTATTATCAATATCCATCCAGCCTACCTGCCCGAATTTCCAGGAGCTCATGGAATTGAGGACGCTTGGAATGCTGGCGTAGACCTGTCTGGCGTGACCATTCACTGGGTGGACTCGGGTGTGGATACAGGCAAGGTCATCAAACAAGTACGCGTACCACGACTAGCTGATGATACCATGGATAGCTTTGAAGCTCGCATTCATGAGGCTGAGTACAAGTTGTATCCAGAGGTGTTGGATAACTTGGGAGTGGAGAGAAGGTAAGAGGTAAATCAAGTTTTGATTGCGCAATCTTGCTAGGAGAAAAAATGATTGAACTGAAATTGGTAGATGAGAGCAGTTTTCAGGCAGTGCTGGATTTGAAAATATCAGAAGCTGATGAACGAGCACGTTTCGTAGCTCCAAATGTGCGCTCTTTAGCTGATGCATGGCTCTACCGGAAAAACGAAGATGTGTTTCCGATGGCAATCTATTGGGATAAGCAAGTGGTTGGCTTTCTCCTGCTAGAAATAGACAAGGATGAAGCGGAATACTTTATCTGGCGGATAATGATTGGTCAGCAGTACCAAGGAAGAGGTTATGGTCGAAAAGCCTTGGAAGTTCTAATCAAAGGGGCTCAGATGGATAGAGCTTGCAGTCATATTGCCGCAGATTATGTGGTTGGAAATGAAAAAATGAAGCACCTGTTGACTAGTCTGGGTTTTCAGGAAACGGAATTTATAGAAGAAAATAACGAAGTCGCTATGCGCTTGGATCTAAAGAAAGAGGAATAGAATGACGAAAAAGGCCTTAATCAGCGTCTCAGACAAAGCGGGCATTGTTGAATTTGCCCAAGAACTTAAAAAACTCGGTTGGGAGATTATCTCGACAGGTGGGACAAAGGTTACCCTTGATAATGCTGGGGTGGAGACCATTGCAATTGATGATGTGACGGGCTTCCCAGAAATGATGGACGGTCGTGTCAAGACTCTCCACCCAAATATCCACGGAGGGCTTCTTGCTCGTCGTGACTTGGATAGCCACTTGGAAGCGGCTAAGGACAATAAGATTGAGCTCATCGATCTTGTAGTTGTCAATCTTTATCCTTTCAAGGAAACGATTCTCAAACCAGATGTGACGTACGCTGATGCGGTTGAAAACATCGATATCGGTGGGCCATCCATGCTTCGTTCAGCGGCTAAAAACCACGCTAGCGTGACAGTTGTGGTAGACCCTGCTGACTATGCTGTGGTTTTGGACGAGTTGTCAGCCAATGGTGAAACGACTTACGAAACTCGCCAACGTTTGGCAGCCAAGGTTTTCCGTCACACAGCAGCTTATGATGCTTTGATTGCAGAGTATTTCACAGCTCAAGTGGGCGAAAGTAAACCTGAAAAACTCACTTTGACCTATGACCTCAAGCAAGCCATGCGCTATGGGGAAAATCCTCAACAGGATGCGGACTTCTATCAAAAAGCTTTGCCGACAGATTACTCCATTGCTTCAGCCAAACAGCTTAACGGTAAGGAATTGTCCTTCAACAACATCCGTGACGCGGATGCTGCCATTCGTATTATCCGTGACTTCAAAGACCGTCCAACCGTTGTGGCTCTCAAACACATGAACCCGTGCGGTATCGGTCAGGCAGATGACATCGAAACTGCTTGGGATTATGCTTATGAGTCTGATCCAGTGTCTATCTTCGGTGGGATTGTCGTTCTCAACCGTGAGGTGGATGCTGCGACAGCTGAGAAGATGCACGGCGTTTTCCTCGAGATCATCATCGCACCAAGCTATACGGATGAGGCGCTAGCTATTTTGACTAATAAAAAGAAAAACTTGCGTATCCTTGCTTTGCCATTTGATGCCCAAGACGCTAGCGAAGTGGAAGCAGAATATACTGGTGTTGTCGGTGGACTTCTCGTGCAAAACCAAGACGTGATCAAGGAAAGTCCGGCTGACTGGCAAGTTGTGACCAAGCGCCAACCAACTGAGACAGAAGCAACTGCCCTTGAGTTCGCTTGGAAGGCTATCAAGTACGTCAAATCAAACGGAATCATCATAACCAACGACCATATGACACTTGGTGTTGGCCCTGGTCAAACCAACCGTGTGGCCTCTGTTCGTATTGCCATCGACCAAGCCAAGGATCGTCTGGACGGTGCTGTTCTTGCTTCAGATGCCTTCTTCCCATTTGCGGATAACGTGGAAGAAATCGCCAAAGCAGGTATCAAGGCTATCATCCAGCCAGGTGGATCGGTCCGTGACCAAGAGTCCATCGAAGCGGCTGATAAATACGGCTTGACTATGGTCTTTACAGGCGTGAGACATTTTAGACATTAAGAAAATAAAAGGGAAGAAAACAGTTTCTTTCCTTTTTTGAAATTAAGTAATAGATTAATAAAAAATTATGAGAAACGAAACTTGTTGATAAGTTAGAAAAACATCATAATTTTAGAATAAAGGTGATAAATAAAGTTATGAGAAATCGTGTTAGAAGTAGATTTTTTTGATATAATGAATGTTAGAAGGGCGAAATTAAGGAGGGGATTAATTTGGAAATTAAAAAAAATTATTTAGTAAATAGATTTTTTTCCAGAAATACTATAAAAAACCTCGTACAAAATAAAAAAGATCCAATTTTTGAGTGTGTATCGCAACATCATAAATTAGGAAATAATTTGTCTATAATTCAAAATACTTATATGAAACTCTCTCAATCGTATAGAAATGAATATTTTTATAAAAATACGTTGTTAAATAAATTATTATTAGGGGTACATAGTATAAATACTACTACTGCTTTGACTGAAATACCTGTTGGAAATGCAAAACCAGATTTTATTTTAATAAATGGAAAAGCTGTGGTATATGAAATCAAAACTGAATTTGATAATTTTGACAGGTTAGAAAATCAAATCACAGAATACTATAGAGCATTTAATCATGTTGCAATTGTTACTCATGAAAAAAATGTAAATTTAGCTTTGGAGAAAATTAAGTTGTTAAAAAAACCTGTAGGTCTTTATGTGCTCCAAAGAAACAGCAAAATTAAAACAATAATTAAACCAGAGAAGTACAATACTGATTTAGATAGGGAAATAATTTTTAAAATACTTCGTAAGGGGGAATATGAAAACATTATTGAGAAACATTTTAATTCGTTACCAGATGTGTCTCAATTTGAGTATTATGACGTTTGTAAATTATTAACCAAAAAGATTCCATTGGAACAGTTTTATTCGGATTTTCTTTTGGAATTGAAGAAGAGGAATTCAATAGATAAAGATTTATTTGCAGATGTTCCTTATGAGCTTAAATTTTTGGTGTATTTCATGAATTTTAAACCTAAGGATTTTAAGGCATTAAAGCAGTTTTTAAATGAATAAAGGAGTATTTATATGTATTTTCCGTATTTGAGAGGAAGACAGTATGAGTTGATTGCTCTTAGAGAATTGTTAGAAAATAATAAATTAGGAAGCGCTGTAATTCCAATTATTGAACCGGTAAGATTATCTCCTACACTGGTAAGTACTTTGGAGGGTTTTAAAGATAAGAGGCAGAAATGTTCTATTGTAATGAATCCAGGTGTAGGATCTTTTTTGGAGGAATATAGCGATTTTTCTAAAAGTAATCTTGCTACTCGATTGGATAGTTTGATTGATGAAAGTGAGAATTTTTATTATGTTTCGTTGATGAGTAAGGATTATAGTTTAGAAGAAAATTTTAAGTCTATTGCAGATATTGGCAAACAAATAACAGTATGTAAGAAGCCCGATGATTTACAAGGATATAATAAAAATTATAGGGAACAAGAGACGGCGTATAATTTTATTTCAGAAATAGGAAGACTAAAAAGAGAAGTTCAGGGAAATAAAGTCAAGATTAGTGACAATTTTGTTAAATTAGCAAGAAATACAGATTATTCATACAAAGATGATGAATTCTTCTCAGATGATCATAAATATTTTATAGAAGATGAATATAAGGGATTTTCTGACTATTCCATTGTAGGAGAGGAGTATAGTGAATCAGGTTTTGCTCCTTATGCTGTTGCTATCCACATCGTTTATTTTGATTCTGATGAAAATCTAAGAATTCACCATTTTGTATCAGAAACAAACCAAGATCCAACAAACCCAGCTGGTAAGTTTAAGGAAGCACTTGAAAAATTAATTACATTTGTCAACGAGGGCCTAGTGGAAAGAACACTGGCGATAAATGAATTTGAAAAATTGTATAAAACGGGTTCTTATCCAGGACTTGGCACAGTAAAGAAATTGTCCATTATGCATCATATTGAATTAGTTAGTAAGTATCTTGACCGAATCAGTGGAGACAGTGAATGAAAATTTGTAAAGATTGTTTTGCAGATGAGATTCTAAAAAACGAAGTTAATATAGCTGAAAGGCAAGCTAGCTGTGACATTTGTTCAAATAATAATATTTGTGTTTATGATACACAGTGTGACGACTATTTAATTCCATTTTTGAGCTCTCTCGTTTCTATTTTTTCTCCAGTAGATAAAATAGAAAATTTCCCAGTTGGGCAAGAAACGCTTCTAAAAACAGAAATAGCTACAAATTGGAATATATTTACTACTAAAGAGGAGTTCAAGATTCACCAAATGCTTTCTGAGATTTGTAAAAATCTATTCGAAGAAAGTCCTGAATTGTTAACGCACCCTGTTGGAGTAAAGCAGATGTATGACTCAATTTATTTAAAAGATCATTCATTGTTCAGTAAGAGTTGGGAAGATTTTGTTGACGACATTAAATATAACAATCGTTTTCATTCAAATCAAATTAATAAATGCATTCTAAGAAAGTATTGTGAAGCTATTCAAAAGACTTATTCAGAAGGAGAACAGTTCTATAGGTGCAGGATTTCAAAAGACGGGAAACCATTTGAATCAGAAGAGATAGGGGCACCTCCTAAAGGTAAATCAGCCGATGGAAGAGCTAATCCAAAAGGAGTTGTAATGCTTTATTTAGGTGATTCAGAGACGACAACAATACATGAAACAAGAACAGGTTTATATGATCATGTATGTATTGGCACTTTTAAATTGAAGTCTGCAATAACAGTCATTGATTTTAAAAAAATAATTGAAATTAGCCCTTTTCAAGATGGTATTATTGATGATCTTGCTGAATTAGCGATTAATAAAAAAAATCTAAAAAAGATTGATTCTGAGATGGGGCGAGTAATGAGAAATTCTGATGATATTCTAGATTATATCCCTACTCAATATATAGCTGATTTTGTGAAATCTCTAACCAAACCAATTTCTGGAGAATTAATTTATCAAGGAATTGAATTCCGCAGCGTTATGAATCCCGAAGGATTCAATTTGGCTATATTTACGCCGGATTGTTTTGAGGTAACCGATATAAGGATGAAACGAATAAATCATATTTCTTATAGCTGGTAAGCTTAATACCTAATGAAGCTTTTCTACATACTTTTAGAGATATTCCGCACTCAATACCGCCTTGTTTTATAATGAGGCGGTATTGAATGTTTAAAGGCTAAAAATGAAATCGGTTCAGTAAGTTTACTTGATGTTGTATTTTTTACTCGCAAATATAATTAGATTAAAACGAACGTTTATGGTATAATATTAGTAAATAATTCGCAAAAGAGGTTGAAAGATGAAGCTGTTAATTGTCGGATCGGGTGGTCGTGAACATGCGATTGCTAAGAAGTTGATTGAGTCAAAAGACGTTGAAAATGTTTTTGTAGCTCCTGGGAATGACGGGATGACTCTGGATGGTCTGGAATTAGTGGATATCTCTATTTCCGAACATTCTAAATTGATTGAGTTTGCAAAGGCCAACGATATTGCTTGGACCTTCATCGGTCCAGATGATGCCCTTGCGGCTGGGATTGTGGATGATTTCAATGCAGCTGGTCTCAAGGCTTTTGGTCCGACTAGGGCTGCAGCGGAGCTGGAGTGGTCTAAGGATTTTGCAAAGGAAATCATGGTCAAATACGACGTTCCGACAGCAGCCTATGGCACATTTTCAGATTTCGAGGAAGCTAAGGCTTATATCGAGGAGAAAGGCGCTCCTATCGTCGTCAAGGCAGACGGCTTGGCTCTTGGGAAAGGTGTCGTCGTTGCGGAGACAGTTGAGCAAGCAGTCGAAGCCGCTCACGAGATGCTTTTGGACAATAAATTCGGTGATTCAGGTGCGCGTGTGGTCATCGAGGAATTCCTTGATGGGGAAGAGTTTTCTCTTTTTGCCTTTGTCAATGGGGACAAGTTCTACATCATGCCGACGGCTCAGGACCATAAACGTGTCTATGACGGCGACAAGGGCCCTAACACGGGCGGTATGGGAGCTTATGCGCCAGTTCCACACTTGCCAGAGAGTGTAGTTGATACAGCTGTGGAGACCATTGTCAAGCCAGTCCTTGAAGGAATGATCAAAGAAGGTCGCCCGTATCTTGGTGTCCTTTACGCAGGGCTTATCTTGACAGCAGATGGACCTAAGGTTATCGAGTTTAACGCTCGTTTCGGAGATCCAGAAACACAAATTATCTTGCCTCGTCTGACCTCCGATTTTGCACAAAATATCACGGATATCCTCGATAGCAAGGAGCCAAACATCACTTGGACGGATAAGGGTGTGACTCTGGGCGTGGTTGTCGCGTCAAACGGCTACCCGCTAGATTATGAAAAAGGTGTTGAATTGCCAGCAAAAACCGAGGGCGACATCATCACTTACTATGCCGGTGCCAAATTCGCGGAAAATAGTAGAGCACTGCTATCAAACGGTGGACGTGTTTATATGCTAGTCACCACAGCAGACACCGTCAAAGAAGCCCAAGAAACCATCTACAAGGAACTTGACAAACAAAATACAGAAGGCCTCTTTTACCGAACAGATATCGGAAGCAAGGCCATAAAAGATTAACAGCTACTAAATTTTTCATGGCGAGCGAAAGCGAGCCACTATAGGATAATCGTCGCAGTAGTGGAACTCCTAGTAGCAAAGCTACTAGGAGCGGAAAACTGGAGACTCAGGCTCCAGTTTTAGTAATGGAACGCCATAGGCGGTCGCTTACGTCCGCACTACATTAGACGATTATTAAAAAAGGAGAAGAAATGAAACCAGTAATTTCCATTATTATGGGCTCAAAATCCGACTGGGCAACTATGCAAAAAACAGCAGAAGTTCTAGACCGCTTCGGTGTAGTCTACGAAAAGAAGGTTGTCTCTGCCCACCGTACGCCAGACCTCATGTTCAGACATGCGGAGGAGGCTCGTAGTCGCGGTATCAAGGTCATTATCGCAGGCGCTGGTGGCGCAGCCCATTTGCCAGGAATGGTAGCTGCCAAAACAACCCTTCCAGTCATTGGGGTGCCAGTCAAATCACGTGCTCTTAGTGGCGTGGACTCGCTCTACTCTATCGTCCAGATGCCGGGCGGTGTGCCTGTTGCGACAATGGCTATCGGTGAAGCAGGTGCGACTAACGCTGCCCTCTTTGCCCTCCGTCTCCTGTCAGTAGAGGACCAGGCTATTGCGACAGCATTGGCAGATTTCGCAGAAGAGCAAGGAAAAATCGCAGAGGAGTCTACAAATGAGCTCATCTAAAACAATCGGAATTATCGGTGGCGGTCAGCTGGGGCAGATGATGGCCATTTCTGCTATCTACATGGGGCACAAGGTCATCGCGCTGGATCCTGCGGAGGATTGTCCTGCCTCTCGTGTAGCGGAAATCATCGTGGCGCCTTATAACGATGTGGCTGCCCTCCATCAGTTGGCTGAGCGTTGCGATGTCCTCACTTATGAGTTTGAAAATGTAGACGCTGACGGTTTGGACGCTGTTATCAAAGACGGTCAGCTTCCACAAGGTACAGACCTCCTTCGCATTTCACAAAACCGTATCTTTGAAAAGGACTTCCTCTCAAACAAGGCACAAGTGACTGTGGCACCTTACAAGGTTGTGACTTCAAGTCAAGATTTGGCAGATATTGATCCTTCCAAAAACTATGTCCTCAAGACTGCGACTGGTGGCTACGATGGCCATGGACAAAAGGTCATTCGCTCAGAAGCAGATTTGGAAGAAGCCCGTGCACTAGCCGACTCAGCAGACTGTGTCTTGGAAGAATTCGTCAACTTTGACCTTGAAATTTCTGTCATCGTGTCAGGCAATGGCAAGGATGTGACAGTCTTCCCTGTTCAGGAAAATATCCATCGCAATAACATCCTTTCAAAAACTATTGTGCCAGCCCGCATTTCAGAAAGTCTAGCTGAAAAGGCCAAGTCAATGGCAGTGCGAATCGCAGAACAGCTTAACTTGTCTGGAACTCTCTGCGTGGAGATGTTTGCGACTGCTGATGACATCATTGTTAATGAAATCGCCCCACGTCCACACAACTCAGGGCACTACTCGATTGAAGCCTGTGACTTCTCCCAGTTTGACACCCATATCTTGGGTGTTCTCGGAGCACCATTGCCAGCTATCAAACTACATGCCTCAGCTGTTATGCTCAACGTTCTCGGCCAACACGTCGAGGCCGCTGAAAAGTATGTCACAGAAAATCCAAGCGCCCACCTCCACATGTATGGTAAAATAGAAGCGAAGCACAACCGCAAAATGGGACATGTGACTTTGTTTAGTGATGCGCCGGATAGTGTGGATGAGTTTGGGAAAGGAATTGATTGGTAGGGTATTGTTATATGGGAAATAGAGAATATGTAATTATTGAATCAGTTTCAGATTTTATTAATTATATCTTTAATGAAATGCAAGTTGAAGATAAAAAAAGATATATTTTAGGGGAGAACAAAGGGAATACGAGAAAACGATTCCTGGCTTGTACCGAAATGGGAATGAAAATCTTATTTTTGAAGGATCAAAAGGGTATTATCGGCAACTCCTAAATGAATTAGGTTATTCTTCTTCCCTCGACAATAATACATTGTTTAATTTTATAGCAGAAATTCAACATTATGGAGCAGTAACGAGAAATATTGATATATCTTCAAATCCCTTAGTTTCTTTGTTTTTTGCATGTGAAGATGCTGAAAAAGATATTAAGGATGACGGTGTTATTCATGTTTACGTAAGTGAATTAAATAAAGAAAAATATAGTACAGGACATACTGTTTCAGTAAAAACAGCTTTAAACTTTGTTGATCAGGAGAAAATAAATCAGTTCCTCTATTTAATGGATTATTTACATAAAAATATAGGCGAAAAAGGTGATCAAAGAAATGTTCTTAGTAAAACTTTAACGGTAGATGGTATAATTCAAGAATTAAAGAAATCTTTTGAAGTACTTTCTCCAAATATAGATAATTTTCCTGAAAAAATGGCAAATATAAATCAATTTGGTAATGAAGAACTTGAGATGGAACATCGTGCGAAATCAGGAACTGTTTTTTGTATAAATCGCAGAATAAAAGGTGAGTTTGTTGACAATAATGGCTCACCTAGAAAACAGGAAGATATACTAAAAACAGCAAGAGACAAATTTGGCGAATTAACTTTAGAAAAAGCATTAGAGTGTGAAGTTAAAGAAGAGATTTCTCAATTTTTAATCAACTGGAGGTATGGAGATACTCACTACGCAGAAAATATATTAGGCAATTTACCGGGTGAGTTTGATATGAGATATTACCAAGATTATCTAATGAGTGAAATTAAGAAATTTTTGGAAGATTTTGTAGAAATACTAAATCAAGCGGCTATGACGAGAGAACGTCTCTGTTATCCCAATGCAATTTACTTGGATATTATAAATTGTCAAATAGTAAGATCTCCAAAAGCACAACAACGTATCATTAACCAGAATGGTCTCTTTATTCTCCCGGCATTATTCAATACAACAGACAAAAAAATAGAAGAAGTACAGTTAAAGATTGATAACGCAATCAAAGAATATCAACTAAAAGCTAATTCTGGAGGTCTTTTAACATTTAGAATTCCAAAAGAAAAGAAAAAATCGATTCTGAATGAGTTGAGAATGCTTGGAATAACTGATGGTTTTATTTATCCTGATGTGGAACATCAATCAAAAGCAATATTAAGACAATTACGTATAGGAGAGTAATCAGAAATTCATAAACATGATATGATATTTTGGTTTTTCTTGCAGTATTCTAATATACATTATTGTTACAGATCTTTTTCTCGAAAAAATTATTTTAAAAACAGAAAGGAACAAGGGCTCCGTATCCTCTATACTGAATACGGGCTACGGACTTCCTAATTGTAAACATAGAAAGGAAAGGGACATCTAGTTTGCAGAACTGAACCCGGGCGGAAAGCTCGGGATTTAGATAATCCGCCTAGGACGTAAACGTCCGTTGTTGGTTTCCTAAAATTCAGTCGCTTTCTAGTCGCCCTTGGTATCTTAAACATGATCAACCGTTACTCTCGCCCTGAGATGGCGAACATTTGGACTGAAGAAAATAAATACCGTGCTTGGCTTGAGGTGGAAATCTTGGCTGACGAGGCATGGGCTGAGTTGGGGGAAATCCCTAAGGAAGATGTGGCTTTGATTCGCGAAAAGGCGGACTTTGACATCGACCGTATTTTGGAAATTGAGCAGGAGACGCGTCACGATGTGGTTGCCTTCACACGTGCGGTTTCTGAAACGCTTGGTGAAGAGCGTAAGTGGGTTCACTATGGGTTGACTTCTACTGACGTGGTGGATACTGCCTATGGTTACCTCTACAAACAAGCCAACGACATCATTCGCAAGGATCTTGAAAACTTCCTCGACATCATCGCTGACAAAGCAAAAGAACACAAGTTCACTATCATGATGGGTCGTACTCATGGTGTGCACGCTGAGCCGACAACTTTTGGTCTCAAATTGGCGACCTGGTACAGCGAAATGAAACGGAACATCGAGCGTTTCGAGCACGCAGCTGCTGGAGTGGAAGCTGGTAAGATTTCTGGTGCGGTTGGTAACTTTGCCAACATCCCAACATTCGTTGAAAAATACGTCTGCGATAAATTGGGTATCCGTGCCCAAGAAATTTCTACACAGGTCCTTCCTCGTGACCTTCACGCTGAGTACTTTGCAGTTCTTGCTAGCATTGCAACTTCCATCGAGCGTATGGCGACTGAGATCCGTGGTCTTCAAAAATCAGAACAACGTGAAGTGGAAGAGTTCTTTGCCAAGGGGCAAAAAGGCTCTTCAGCAATGCCTCACAAACGCAACCCTATCGGTTCTGAAAACATGACAGGTTTGGCGCGTGTTATCCGTGGTCACATGGTGACGGCCTATGAAAACGTCGCTCTCTGGCACGAACGTGACATTTCCCACTCATCAGCTGAACGTATCATCACACCAGATACGACCATTTTGATTGACTACATGCTCAACCGCTTTGGAAATATTGTCAAGAATTTGACGGTTTTCCCAGAAAATATGATCCGCAACATGAACTCTACGTTTGGTTTGATTTTTAGTCAACGTGCTATGTTGACCTTGATTGAAAAAGGCATGACGCGTGAACAAGCCTACGACTTGGTGCAACCAAAAACAGCCCACTCTTGGGACAACCAAGTAGACTTCAAACCGCTTCTCGAAGCAGATCCAGAAGTGACATCACGCCTCACTCAAGAGGAGATCGATGAAATCTTCAACCCTGCATACTACACCAAACGAGTAGATGATATCTTTGAACGTATCGGACTTGGTGATTAATCCTAACAATAAAAAGCGAGATTCAATCTCGCTTTTTCGTATTCTCTTAGAAGAATCTTAATCTTCTTTTTTCTTAGTGAGTCCGTAGGCTGCTAGAGTCGCCATGAGTCCTGCTGCGACTAAGCCCGCAGAGTCTTGACTTCCTGTTGCAGGGAGTTGTTTTTCATCTGCTTTGCTAGTAGTTGTTTCAGCTTGCTCAGCTTTCTCAACGGCAGTTCCGACTTCGACAACTTGCGCGACCGCTTCCTGCGATACCGCACTATTAACAAGGGTTCTTTCTTCCTTGCCGTCAGCAGTAGTGCTGACAGAGTAGAAAATCGTACGACGACCATTTACACCAGTAACGATGACTTGCGTTTGTCCGAGTGGTAATTGCGGATTTTCACGTGTTACGGTAGTGAACGGAATCTCTTCCTCTTGGATGTCCAGTCTAGGTTTTGTCTCTGCGGCTGGAGCAAGACCGTGTTCATCCCCTTTGTGAGTAATAGGGGCACCGATTTCAACCACTTGGGTCACAGGTTCTTTGGTTACTTGGCTATCTAGAACCGTTTCTGTTTGTTTCCCATTTTCAGTAAGGACAGAGATGTAATGAGTGCGTTCGCCCTCTACACCTGGTGTGATGATCTTTTCCTGACCAGTTGGGAGATTCGGATTTTCCTTCTTGATAATTTCAAATGGAATCTTTTCTGCTCTTGTGATGAGTTCCGGTTTGGTTTCAACATTGGCAGCTAGTTCATTTTCATCGAGGCTTCCTGAGTGAGTTGCCGCTGGTTTGAGGCCTAGGCGGGCTGCCTTGAGTTTGGCTACAAGAGCGTCTAACTCGGCTTGTTTGTTACGGTTGAGGTTGTAGTTGAGAGCTTCTTTCGCTGCATTTAGAGCATCCAAGCTTTCCTGGCTGTATCCTTCCAAGTTAGTAGGGATTTGAGCAAGCTCCTCACGGAGAGCATTGTAGTCAGCGCGGAAGTAGTCTTTGTTGTGGTCTGCGAAGGCAGTCATGAGTTCAAAGATTTCTTCTTCCTTGTACTCAGCACTTGGTTTGTCTGCCCAGATAGCAAGCATGCTTCCGACGGTTGGAAGGTCTACTTCTGGATACTTGGTAGATGCAAGCTGGTTAAATGGCACTTTACCAGAGTTTTCAAGTGCTTTTGATAGTGGGTAGGCTTCATCTGGTTTGTGATTACCTAGCACGTAGTACCAGTCTCCGTTGGTGTTGAGGAGTTTATAGCCTTTGCTTGCTAGGTACTGAGGCGTTGCAAGGTTGTAACCCCACCATCCCTTAGACCAGTAAGAGATGATGACATCCTTGTCAAACTCAACATCATCCTTGTCTTCATAGTAGAAACCATCGTTGAAGGCCATTGGTTGAAGGCCTCTTTCTTTGGCCATGGCAGCAAGGGTGTTAGAGTACTCAGCAAACTTGCCATAGAGTCCATACCATTTGAGGTAGTACCAGCCTTGAGCGTTGGTGGCATCATTGGCATATTCGTCTGTACCGTAGTTGAAGATCTTTGTCTTGCCTGCAAAGAAGTCCATGTACTTGCCGATGAGGGCTTTGACAAAGTTCATCGCTTCTTCGTTTTCAAGGTCCATGGTTGTTTTGGATACCTTGTCAAAGTTGGCTTGAGGATTCTTGATTCCAAGTTTTTCCATAGCGACGAGCATGGCATCCATGTGACCTGGGCTGTTGATCGCTGGGATGAGTCCGAGGCCTTTTGATTTTGCGTATTCGATCAATTCAGTGATTTCAGCTTGACTAAGAGTGGTACCATTTGGATCATCGTAGTAAGCTTTTGTTCCTTCAATGATGGCCTTTTTGACGTCGTCACTTGCATAAGTTTTTCCGTTAGCAGTGATAGTCATGTCATCAAGGAGGAAGCGAAGTCCATCATTTCCTAGGAGAAGATGCACATCAGAGTAGCCGAGTTCGCTCGCCTTGTCTACGATGCGTTTGAGTTGGTCAAGTGTGAAGTACTTACGTCCAGCATCGATAGAGATTACTTTGTTCTTGGCAAGCTTTTCAACTTCGCGTTTCGCGTCTTCTTCTTTTTGAGCTTCTGGTGTGAAGGTCAAATTGCTTACAGCTTCTTGGAGTTTCGCGATTGCTTGGTCAATGGTGTCTTGTTGGGCACGGCTGAGGTTGCTATCGAGTGAGCGAATGGCTTTTTCAGCTTCTTTGACAGCTGCGACACTTTCCGCAGTATAGCGGTTAAGGCCTGATGGGACTTCTTTCAGAGCTTGCTCAGCAGACTCATAGTCGGCAGCAAAGTACTCAGCATTTGCATTTGCGAAGCTACGCATGAGTTTGAAGAGACGTGATGGAGAATAGCGTGCTGATGGAGTATCTGCCCAAGCAGCTACCATACCACCGATGAAAGGAATATCTGCTCCTTCAGATTTTGGTACAGAAGTGATTGGAGTGTTCTTGATTCCATTGAGTCCTTGGTCCAGGTTGTACCAGCCTTGGCCGTCGGCATTTCGACCGAGAACATAGTACCAAGCATCGTTGGTATTAAGGATTTGGTGGCCTTTTTCAACTAGAAGTTTAGAAGAAGCGACGTCGTATCCGCCCCATCCACCAGTCCACATAGAAACGATGATGTCTTTGTCAAAGGTTCCAAAGCTAGTGTCGCTATTGTAGTAGATACCATCGTTAAAGGCCATTGGTTTGAGACCGTGAGATTTGACGATGCGAGCAAGGTCATTAGCATAGGCGATAAATTTATCATAGCCCTTGTCTGGGAATCCATCTTCTGGATACCATTTATAGGCCTGAAGAACGCTCCAGCCTTTGGCGTTTGTAGCATCATTGGCGTACTCGTCTAGTCCGATATTGAAGATGTCAGATTTGCCAGCGAAGTAAGCAGCATACTTGTCGATCAGAGCTTTGGTAAATGCAACCGCTTCTTTGTTATCAAGGTCAACGGTACGAGCAGATTCCTTACCAAAGTAGTTGAAGTTCGGTTTTTGGATGCCTAGTTCTTTCATGGCATGCAAAATCGCATCCATGTGACCAGGGCTGTTTACAGTTGGGATGAGACCAATGCCTTTATTTTTAGCATAGTTGATCAAGTCCGTCATCTGACTTTCTGTCAAATGGTTGCCGTTTGGATCCTTGTAATAGGCATCGGTTCCGTTTTCGAGCGCACGTTTGACATCATCGCTTGCATAGGTTTTGCCATTGGCTTTGATCGTCATGTCGTCCAACATAAAACGCATGCCATCATTTCCAACTAGTAAATGAAGATCAGTATAACCGTAGTGTTTGGCTTTGTCGATGATTTCTTTGAGTTGCTCTGGAGAGAAGTATTTGCGTCCAGCGTCGATTGAGATCATTTTTCGTTTCGCTAGTTTTTCATTTACCTGAGCTGCTCGTTCCGTGCTAGGAGTGGCTACTGCAGGTGTGACGGCTTCATTTTTCTTTTCTGAAGAAGTACTTTCGGCAGGAGTTTTAGCTGGAGCAGGGCTTTCTTTCTCGGCAGTAGGAGTTGGAGCAGCATTTTCTGTCACAACTGGTGCGCTTGACTCTTCTGTTTTTGGAGCAACTGTTCGAGGAGTCTCCTGGTCTTCTTTGACCTCCTCTTTCACAGGCTCGTCAGCCTTTTCTTCCAGTTTTTCTGGAACCTTGGAGTCTACAGTTTCTTTGACTGCTTGTGGACTCTCCTGAATCGTTTGAACAGTTTCTTCAGCTGTTGGAGCTGGAGTAATCCCGTCGGCAGATACGACTTGTGCGCTAAAAGCAAATCCTATAAGTACAGAAGCTGCCCCAACCGCGTATTTTCGGATGGAGAAGCGCTGTTTCTTTTCTAGTTTCATGACAAAACCTCCTTGTTATTATCATATATGATAGCGTTTACATAAAACCAATTTTATTTTATTATCTAAGGAGTAAAATGTCAAGTGGGTTTATATAAGAACTATAATAAATAGAGGAAATCATAAGATTTAGGAGAAATTTGCTAATAAGGGATAAAACCGAGGAAAAACCAAACGAAATTTTACCTTGTTTTTAGTAAAAATGCTACTAATTAAATAAGAGACCTTCATAGCGTTTTCACAACTTCTTTCTCGTGCTATAATGAATACAGAAAAAGCCTGAGCTAGGCTCAGGCTTTTTCTTAATGACCTCGGTTACATGAGATGAATTTGATTTTGTAGTAGTCTGCTCGCTTATAAGTTTCACTATAGGCAAGGACTTGGCCAGTGGCCTCAAGTTTTGTAGTCTTCGTTTGGAAGACAGTTGGGAATTGTGTATCGATTCCGAGTACAGAAGCAGCATGCTCTGGTGTTGGGAATGCGATTTCGTTGATTTCCTCAAAATGTTCATCACTCATGTGAATGCGGTAATCCAATTTGAAACGTGTATAGATAGAGCTATAATAGTCAAGATTTGGATAGTTGGCATTGATGTATTGCTCAGGAATATAAGATGTGTGGTAGATGTATGTCACATCGTTTGTCTGACGAATACGTTCAATCTTATAGTAGAATTGATCTCCACGTAGTCCAAGTTTATCTAAATATTCAAGTTTGTTTCCGCGCTCGATAGAAAGGACAGTAACTTTATCGTCTTTTGTTTCAAAGATTTCGACATCTGAAAACTCAACGAGTTTGTGCTTGCGGGCACGTGAAACGAAAGTACCTTTACCTTGTTGGCGGACAATGTAGCCATCTTTAGCAAGGTCGTTCAAGGCACGAACAACTGTGATTGAACTCACATCGTACATCGCGATCAATTCGGCTTCTGTATAAAATTTATCTCCACTTGCAAATTGACCAGAGATGATTTTATTTTTTAATTCATCTTTAATATATTGGTATTTAGGAATAGCCATAAATTTCACCTCGATTCTCTTTCTCCAATTTTGATTTTACCACAAATATAAAGAAAAGAGTAGTATTAAGGTCAAAAAATTAAAATAATAGACTAAAAATGTTATTTTACATGTAAAAAAATTCATTTGATGTTCTTGTGAATTATCATACATAAAAAGATCGTTTTCATGCTATTTTTAGATAATTTCGGTAAACGGTAAGTAAAAAAATAGAAAAATTTTAAATAATTTTCTAAAACCTATTGACAAATGCAAAAGATTTGATTATAGTTAATATTATAATAAATGAAAGCGCAAACTTAATTCGTCAGAGGTAATAACATGACCAGATTTAAAATTGAGGACGATTTCTATTTAGACGAAAAACCGTTCAAGATTTTGTCCGGCGCCATTCATTATTTTAGGATTCCAGCAGAGGATTGGTATCATTCTCTCTATAACTTAAAGGCGCTTGGCTTTAATACAGTCGAGACCTATGTGGCTTGGAATTTACACGAACCTGTTGAAGGGGAGTTTGATTTTGAAGGTGCCAGAAATTTGGAGAGATTTCTTCAAATTGCACAAGATCTAGGTCTCTATGCCATTGTACGCCCGTCTCCATTTATCTGTGCGGAATGGGAATTTGGTGGCTTGCCGGCTTGGCTCTTGACAAAGGACATGCGAATTCGCTCGTCCGACCCGGCCTACATCGAGGCTGTTGCTCGCTATTATGACCAATTATTGCCAAGGCTTGTGCCTCGCTTGTTGGATAATGGTGGAAACATTCTTATGATGCAAGTCGAAAATGAATATGGCTCTTATGGAGAAGATAAGTCTTATCTGAGAGCGATTCGAAAATTGATGGAAGATCGTGGAATTGATTGCCCACTCTTTACTTCAGATGGCCCATGGAGGGCTACTCTGAAAGCCGGAACCTTGATCGAAGACGATCTCTTTGTGACAGGAAACTTCGGTTCTAAAGCTCCGTACAACTTTTCACAGATGCAGGAATTCTTTGATGAGCATGGCAAGAAATGGCCCCTCATGTGTATGGAATTCTGGGATGGTTGGTTCAACCGTTGGAAAGAACCCATCATCACTCGTGATCCTAAAGAATTGGCAGAAGCTGTTCGAGAGGTATTGGAGCAAGGCTCTATCAACCTTTACATGTTCCATGGTGGTACAAACTTTGGTTTCATGAATGGTTGCTCGGCTCGAGGAACTCTGGATTTGCCGCAAGTCACATCTTACGACTATGATGCCCTTCTCGATGAAGAAGGAAATCCAACTGCTAAATACTTAGCAGTCAAGAAGATGATGGCAACCCACTTCCCAGAGTATCCACAGTTGGAACCACTCTATAAGGAAAGCATGGAGATAGGGTCCATTCCATTGGTCGAAAAAGTTTCCTTGTTTGAAACCCTGGATAATCTCTCTAGTCCTACTGAAAGCCTCTATCCAAAAGCGATGGAAGAACTTGGTCAAAGTTATGGCTACCTTCTCTACCGCACGGAGGCAAGTTGGGATGCAGAAGAGGAACGTCTCCGTATCATCGATGGACGTGACCGAGCTCAACTCTTTGTAGATGGTCAATGGATTGCTACTCAATACCAGACAGAGATTGGCGAAGACATCTACTGTCAAGGCAACCGAGAAGGCTTTTCAGAGATTGACATCTTGATTGAAAATATGGGGCGTGTCAACTACGGACATAAGTTTTTGGCAGATACGCAGCGTAAAGGAATTCGAACAGGTGTCTGCAAGGATCTACATTTCTTACTGAATTGGAAACAATATCCACTGCCACTGGATAATCCTGAGAAGATTGATTTTTCAAAAGGATGGACAGAAGGACAACCAGCCTTTTACGCTTTCGACTTTACTGTTGAAGAGCCGAAGGATACCTACTTAGACTTGTCTGAGTTTGGTAAGGGAGTTGCCTTTGTCAACGGGCGTCACTTAGGACGTTTCTGGAACGTCGGCCCGACCCTCTCACTTTATATCCCTCATAGCTATCTCAAGGAAGGTGCTAACCGCATCATCATCTTTGAAACTGAGGGCGAATATAAAGAAGAGATTCATTTAACTCGTAAACCTACACTAAAACACATAAAGGGGGAAAACTTATGACAATTGTAGGATGCCGTATCGATGGACGTTTGATCCACGGTCAAGTAGCCAATCTTTGGGCTGGAAAACTAAATGTTTCACGCATTATGGTTGTAGACGACGAAGTTGTTAACAACGATATTGAAAAGAGTGGTTTGAAACTTGCGACACCACCAGGTGTGAAACTCAGTATCTTGCCAGTTGAGAAAGCAGCAGTAAATATCCTTGCTGGTAAATACGATAGCCAACGTCTCTTTATCGTTGCACGTAAACCAGACCGTTTCCTTGGTTTGGTCGAAGCAGGTGTTCCGCTTGAAACACTCAACGTTGGCAATATGTCTCAAACACCAGAAACTCGCTCTATCACACGTTCTATCAACGTGGTAGACAAGGATGTGGAAGATTTCCACAAACTAGCAGAAAAAGGTGTGAAACTCACTGCTCAAATGGTTCCAAATGATCCAGTTTCAGACTTTTTGAGCTTATTAAAATAGGAAAAAATTTTTAGGAGGTCATTGTTATGATACAACCGTGGCAAATTTTACTTCTCACTTTGTACTCAGCTTATCAAATCTGTGATGAGTTGACAATCGTTTCATCTGCAGGTTCCCCTGTATTCGCTGGTTTCATTACTGGTTTGATCATGGGAGATGTGACAACTGGTTTGTTTATCGGTGGTAGCTTGCAGTTGTTCGTTCTCGGGGTTGGTACCTTTGGTGGTGCTTCTCGTATCGACGCAACTTCTGGTGCGGTTCTTGCAACAGCATTCTCTATCTCTCAAGGTATTGATACAGATCTTGCGATTACAACAATCGCTGTACCAGTAGCAGCACTTTTGACATACTTCGACGTTCTTGGACGTATGACAACTACTTTCTTTGCACACCGTATTGATGCTGCGATCGAACGCTTTGACTACAATTGGTGCAGTGCCTTGGGCTCTTTCACGTGCCCTTCCAGTATTCTTCGCCCTTGCTTTTGGTGGAGAATTCGTACAAGGTGTTGTAAACCTTGTTAAGGAATACCAATGGGTTGCAGACGGTTTGACACTTGCAGGACGTATGCTTCCAGGTCTCGGATTTGCAATCTTGCTTCGTTACCTTCCAGTTAAACGTAACCTTCACTACCTTGCAATGGGATTTGGTTTGACAGCTATGTTGACTGTTCTTTACTCATATGTAACAGGTCTTGGTGGCGCTGTTGCAGGTATTATCGGTACTCTACCTAAAGATGTTGCTGAAAAAATTGGTTTCGTGAACAACTTCAAAGGATTGTCTATGATTGGTATCTCTATCGTAGGTATCTTCCTAGCAGTGCTTCACTTCAAAAATAGCCAAAAAGTATCTGTAGCAGCACCTTCTACACCATCAGAAAGTGGGGAAATCGAAGATGACGAATTCTAATTACAAACTTACAAAAGAAGATTTTAATCAAATCAACAAA
>QWCR01000540.1_pt1 | contig 22639 bp, 23 predicted proteins | sample 1972581 | NCBI WGS metagenome assembly QWCR01 (sample SAMN09866703, study PRJNA288562) | Human oral metagenome isolate pre4_saliva, whole genome shotgun sequencing... | isolation source: mouth | host: Homo sapiens | place: USA: California
CATGACATCAAGAATTCAGAAATGATTACCCGTGAGCTTAAGCGCTGTGCAGATGAATTAGCTTCATGTGACCTGACCATGCAGACCATCCGTAACTTAATTCAAGAAGGAAGTGACTAGAATGGCTCTGAAAATTTTATTGGCTGAGGACGAGAAAGCCTTATCTCGAGTTTACAAGGCGGCACTTGAGCATCAAGGTTTTGAAGTTGATCAGGCTTTTAATGGTCAAGAGGCAGTCGACCTAGCTGCACAGAATGCCTATCAAGTAATCATTATGGATATTATGATGCCTATCAAAACAGGTATTGAGGCCCTGAAAGAGATTCGATCCTCTGGGGATACTACTCATGTCATTATGTTGACCGCCATGGCTGAAGTTGCCGATCGTGTGACAGGACTTGATGCTGGGGCAGATGATTCCCTGACCAAGCCGATTTCCCTAAAGGAACTTTTGGCTCGTCTGCGGTCGCTAGAGCGTCGTGTTAGTGAGACCTTTACTGCCAAAATTTTGACCCTTGGTTCTGTTCGCTTGGACCAAGAGGAACAAGAGTTGGTAGCTGGTAACGCCATAAGACTTTCAAGTAGAGAGACCAAGTTAATGGCCCACTTCATGCTCAACCCTGCTAAGCAATTAACCACTGATCACCTTTTTAAAACTATCTGGGATGATGAGGAAGATGTGGACGAGTCAATTGTCTGGGTTTATATTTCCTATCTGCGCCAGAAATTGCAAGCTATTCAAGCTGATATCAGTATTCTTGGTGAAAAGGGTGGCGACTTCTGCCTTCTGCAAATTTAGAAAGGAGTAGTCCATGTATAGACGTTTACGACTTCAGTTTATAACAATTGCTTCTTTGGCTATCCTCTTTATCTTGATCTTTACGGTAGGAATCATCAATGCTGTGAGTTCATTTCAGACGGAACAAGAAATTACCAAGGTCCTTAACACACTCACGGAAAATAATGGAAGCTTCGGAAAAACCACAAAAATTAAGACCAATCAAGGACTTGAGATTCCTTCGGACAGTTTTCTTTTTTTCAGCGTGACCTTGTCTGGTGATAAGGTTGTTAGCCAAGATACCAGCCATACGTCTCTAATAAACGATGAGGAGGCGGCTACATATGCCTTGGCAGTTAGTCGTTTGAACAATAATCTGGGAACGATTAGAGAAAAAAATATCAATCTTAGCTATCAAGTTAGTAAGGTCAGTAAAAATAAGGTTTTGGTAGTCTTTTTGGATACGTCTGCTTATTATAATTCTTCCCAAGCCTTGTTCAATCTTTCCATTCTTTTATCACTGCTTGCTTTCATCTTTTTTGTCATCATTGTCAGTGCCTTATCAGGAATGGTCATTCGCCCCTTCATTCGAAATTACGAAAAGCAGCGACGTTTTATCACCAATGCCGGTCATGAATTGAAAACCCCGTTAGCTATTATTTCTGCTAATACTGAGTTACAGGAACTCATGACAGGGGAGAATGAATGGACCAAGTCAACTAATGACCAGGTGACACGTTTGACCAATCTAATTAATTCTCTTGTGGTTTTATCTCGTCTGGAGGAGCAGCCGGACATTGTTCTTCAAGATGTGGATTTTTCCTATATTACAGAGGATGCAGCCGAGGACTTTAAGGGACCTGTCGTCCGAGATGGCAAATCCTTCGTTATGGATATCACCCCGGATATCCATGTAAAAGCCGAGGAAAAATCTCTCTTTGAACTTGTAACTCTTCTTGTGGATAATGCTAACAAGTATTGTGACCCTGAAGGAACGGTTACGATAAGGCTCCGTCAAGTCGGAAGAACACGTAAACGGGCTCGCTTAGAAGTGTCAAATACCTATAAAGATGGTAAGGCAGTCGATTATAGTAAGTTTTTTGAGCGTTTTTATCGTATCGAAGAATCTCATAATAACAAGGAAAATAAAGGTTTCGGCATAGGCCTATCCATGGCTCAAAGCATGGTCAAATTATTTAAAGGGCGTCTCTTTGCCTCCTACAAAGGTGACACCATCACTTTTACAGTCATTTTGTAAGGATATTTTAAAATTGGAACTAGTAATGGTACCGAAGGGGGCATTATTGATTGTGAATGGCCTTATATCCTGGTTTGGTTTAGTAGGAATGATTTTCTTCATACCAATTTTTGCCGTGATTTACCGTCTAGTGAAAGAATGGGTGGAGAAATATGAACAAGCTGCTTCAGTGGTAGCTGTAGGAGGTATTATTGATGAAGAAAATTAGTGACTTAGGAATTACGGGGAAAAAGCTCCTCTTTGAAGGAATTGGGTTCCTTGTTGTTGGGATGTTGCTCCTTATATTCGGACCAAACTTCCCAGATTTGATGTTACGTCTGTTTTTAACATTCTTATGGATTCGTGAACTATGGAATTTCTTGTTCCGTTGGTTTAGTAAGGCGGAGGCTAAAGACCCGTTATGGCTGAATATTACTAAATTTTTCCTTTACGGATTTTTAGCAGGAAACCAATTCTTCCTGTCATTACCGATTGCGATTGTAAGTATGGTGATGGGACTTAACCAGGTTATGAATGCTGGTATTAGCGGTGTGACCTACTATATTTACCGTAAAGATAGCATTCGTCCGCGATTTCGCTTGCTCTTTGATACGATTTGGCTTTCAGTTGTAGGGGTAGCCACTTTAATTGCGCTTGGGGCGAAGGCCGAAGTTGGAAAGAAAGTCCTTCGCAGGCGCTTGCGTTGTGGGATGCCGCTCGTGTTTGCTGCACTGATTCCTCGAGCAACCTTACAAAAAATCAATGATGCATTGGAACTTGGAGAAGGTGAAACGGCTTCAGAAATTTACGACCGTGCCAAAGAAAATACCGAACCAAACTTAGAGATGTTTATTCACGTCACAAAAGATGGTTTTGGAGCCATGGGACATGTCGACCTGTGTTATAAAGGACGCATTATTTCATTCGGGAACTACGATACGAATTCAGAGCGCCTCTTTGGATCGATGGGGGACGGGGTACTTTTTAGTGCCGACCGAGAAAAATATATTGAGTTTTGTAAACGCGAAAACCATAAGACCTTACTTGGCTATGGCCTTGCCTTGTCGGACGAACAACTTGCAGCCATCGATAAGGAAATCGCAAAACTGATGTCGCTGACATTGCCTTGGGATCCACCGCAAATGGTGAAACCAGCACGTCCTGGAATCGACAAAGAAGAACCAATGTATGCCTACAAGCTAAAACAAGAAGCAGACGCACTCTTGTATAAATTCACCTCTTCAAAATTCAAGACGTATTTTGTGATGAGTACAAACTGCGCATTGCTAGCAGATACGATAGTTGGAAAAGCAGGAACGGATATTTTAAGCGCCCGTGGATTTATTTCCCCAGGGACGTACCAAGATTACTTAGATAAAGAGTTTGAGAGACCGCATAGTCTAGTCGTGACAAAGCGCGTCTATCAGTAAGAACATGGAACTTCAGGAAAAAGAATTCTTTATGAGGGAAGCGTTGAAGGAAGCCCAGAAAGCCTATGACCAAGCAGAAGTGCCAATCGAGGCTATCGTGGTCTTAATAAGATAAGAAAAAGAAATGCTCAAATCAGATTTGATAAACATTATAACTAAGATAGACAAAGATGATATAAATTAACGTTTTGTTTGACAGGCGAGTTCTTTCTTATTAAAATAATTGTAAGTAAAAAAAGAGTGGGTATTCTCTGGTAAATTTCAAAAATAAAACCTTGATTTGTCGCCATTTCTTTTCTGTCCTTCCCGCAGCCGCGGGAGTAGCACCCTTTTGTTTAGGATTTATCCCTTTTTAAATGAAAATAATACAAGTAGGACACTTCTAAAAGTGATATACTTTTTTTAAATATTTTCATTCTAAAGTTTAATTTTAAACAACAACTCTATCACTTTCGTTCTATAATATAAAAGTTTGCTAGCCCCACAAGTTGTTGGTAGAGCTATGAAAGACCAGATTATATTTGATATCATTGGCTTGACTATCTACTTGACTATCAAAAAAGAGGTTCCCTCAAGCTGAGTCAACATTTTATGATGATTTGAATGCTTTATACCAAACAGGCTACATTCCTTGAGGTTATACCAAGGGGTACTATAAGGTTTTATAATTTGAAGATAAATTTATGAAAGTTCAGGCTAGTATGATTTCGCTAGCAATGGAATATGTCCAAAATCAAGCAGAAAAAGTATATATTTATTGTATTTCTGAAGAAGCATTACTTTCTTTTGATGTTTTTTATAAAATTAATGGAATTTTGACAAAAATGTATGCAGTGAATGAAATTATTAATAGAAAAGTAGACACGTCAAAAAATATGATGGTAGCAGTACAACGCTTTGGTTTTGAAGATATACAAAAAATGCTTGATGTTTGCCAAGAATACAATCGTGAACACCCAACTGAAATGTGGTTGATTTATGATTCACAGAAAAACAGCCTTGACAGTCGCTATAGCTATGGATGATGACAGAACAATTACAAAATACCTATCTATATGTTCACTTAACTTATTAAATTAGGAGGAAACTTACTTCAGAGGGGGTACTTCCATTCCAATTTTTGTGACAGCTTTTGGGGATTATTAAATATAAAGAAGGTACATTTGATATTTTTTTAGAAAATTTATCACTTTTTATCAAGTTTTTACCTGATAAAAGTTTTATAGATGATTATTTTGACTTACCGCTTTATCATGAGGCAATTGAAAAATATGGTTCGCTTGATTATACACAGTGTTTTGGATTTGTACCACTTTTGGTTTTAGGTGGATTTAAAGATGTGAATCATCTAGATAAGGTAAAAATGTATGAACATATTTTTTTAATTACTCAATTCACTGGACCTATAGGAGATTAAAAGTAGTCATACTCTTGATAATCTAATCAAAATGAAGAACCTTGTGTAATACCTAATTCAATTTCAGTGCAATCGGATAACGTTAAATGTTTGTGTTCTTTGTTTTTGTCTCATACTAACTTCTAGTTTTGATACTTAACTAGAAGTTACTCTGAAACTTTACGCTTATATAAAAATAAATATTTTTTTAAAAAAAGGTATTGCAAAAAGTTTGGGTCTAGTGTACTATATATGAGTACGTTATTTTAATAGCAGCTGGAGGGGTAGCGAAGTGGCTAAACGCGGCGGACTGTAAATCCGCTCCTTAGGGTTCGGCAGTTCGAATCTGCCCCCCTCCACCATTGGGGTATAGCCAAGCGGTAAGGCAACGGACTTTGACTCCGTCATTCGTTGGTTCGAATCCAGCGATACTCTTGATTTAAAGGGGCTAGTCCGTGATGATGGTCGTAAAGGTGGGAGTTAGAGAAAGGAGCAAAGGTGATGAAAAAGTTTAGTACATATTATTGGAAATTCATCATGGGAATGATAGTACTAACGAGTGTAATAACAGTATATGCAATGAATCAAGGAAATTCACTATTAGCTAAAGATGGGGAAGTCGTTTTATTTGTGTCCTTAATGGCTTTGTTGATTATGATTGCAGAACAATGGAATGGGAAAACATGGAAAAATTCTCCATTAATCATATTAGGAGAAATGATGTTTGCGATTATGTTAACACCAATCTTTTTTATGTCGTATCGTTATATGGCAGAAGTATTAAGTTTAGGATGGATTCTTCATTTATCTAGTCCAATGATTTTATTAATGAGATTGCTTGGGATGGTGCAATATGCACTAGTATTGATAAATCCAATTATGGCGATTTTAAAAGCTATTCAATTTGTGAAGTCTCCTTATGAAAAGACAATTAGTTAAAATGAACTCTCAGAATGATAGTAGATCTATTGTTCTAAGAGTTTTTTTGTTTTCATTTTGTGAAAAAATGGAATAATTGAAGGATTTTAAGATAAAAGACTAGGATTTTTCTTGAAAACGGTTTATAATGACTTCAGAAAGAAAGCGTTTTTGAAAAGATTGTGAAAGGAGGAACAATCATGAATGAAATAGAATTAGTTTGCTTTAAAATGATTAGTGCATTAGGGGCAGCTCGTTCTGCTTTTATGGAAGCAATGGTAGCAGCAAAAAAAGGAAATTTTGAAGAAGCTCAATCTTTGATTGAGGAAGGACAACAGCAACGATTAAAAGGACATGAAATTCATTTTGAATTATTACAAAAAGATAGTTCAGGAAATAAAGTACCTTTTTCGTTGCTTTTATTACATTCAGAAGATCAATTGATGAGTGCAGAAATCTTACAAGTAACAAGTGAAGAGATTTTAGCCTTATATCAACGATTGGATAAAATTGAAAAAGCTTAATAACATAACAAAATAACTGGGGGTATATGTATGAAACGTGTGTATTTATTTTGTAATGCAGGGATGTCTACTAGTCTAGTGGCAAGTAAGATGCAGGAAGTTGCAAATCAACATCAATTGCCAATAGAAGTCAAAGCATTTCCTGATGTTCAGCTAGATTCTGTAGTTCAAGAACTTCATCCTGATGTTATTCTTTTAGGACCTCAAGTGAAATTCAAATTTAATGCTACTCGTGAGAAATATGAGCCTACTGGTATTCCTGTAGAAGTAATTAATTTGGAAGATTATGGGAATGTTAATGGGGAACGTATTTTGAAACGCGCGATTCAACTGATTAAAAATAAAAAATAGGAGGAATTGTTATGTTTGCTTCGTTAGAAAAAGTAATGGGAAGTTCCGCGGAAAAATTAGGTAATAATAAAGTCTTAATTGCAATTCGTGATGGTTTCTTAGTATCCACACCATTAATTATTGTGGCTTCTATTTTCCTTGTTATTGCGAACTTTCCAATACCAGGTTATGTTGATTTCTTAGCTCAATTTTTTGGTCAAGGTTGGCCAAGTAAAATGGATGCGGTTATTGATTCAACATTTAGTGTTTTAGGGCTATTAGGAGCAGTTGGGATTGGTTATGCATATGCACGTCAATTAGAAAGTGATCCAATTGCGGGTGGAGCCGTTTCTCTTGTATGTTTCCTAATTATTACACCAAAGGTTCATGCTGATTTCGTAAATGCAGCAAATGGCAAAGCTTTTAATGGATTTGCATTAGCACATTTAGGGTCAGCAGGAATGTTTTTGGCAATGTTAACAGCTATTATTTCTGTAAAAATTTTTGTAACGATTAAAAACAAAGGCTGGGTTATTAAAATGCCTGATGGGGTTCCACCAGCTGTCACTCAATCATTTGCAGCATTAATTCCAAGTGCATTTGCAATGTTCTTCTTCTTTGTAGTGTATTTAGTGTTCTCAGCAACAGATTATCAATACGCTCACAATTTTATTTATAAAATTTTACAAGCACCGTTAATGGGATTCGGACAAAGTTTGATTTTTGAGCCGATTTATCAGTTCTTATCTACTTTATTCTGGTTCTTTGGTATTAATGGTCCTGCTGTAACGAATACGGTATTTAATCCAATTCATTTAGCTTTAACAGCGGAAAACTTAGAAGCTTTCAAACAAGGTGCTACACTTCCTAATATCTTTACAGGGCCATTTGGAGATTTCTTTGGAAACTTTGGTGGTGGCGGTAGTACATTGTCACTTGTTTTCTTAATGGTATTCTTTGGAAAATCAGAACGTATGAAAAAATTAGGACGTTTAGCTATTATTCCTGGTATTTTTGGGATTAATGAAATGATTATTTTTGGATTACCAGTTGTATTAAATCCATTAATCGTGATTCCATTTATTTTAACGCCATTAGTAAATACAATTTTAGCGACTATTGCTACATTAATTGGTTTAATTCCATATACTACAGGAGCAGCTCTTCCTTGGACAACTCCATTCTTCTTCTCTGGTTGGTTATCTACAGGAAGTATCGTTGCAGGTTTATTCCAAATTGTATTAATTATTATTGGAATGGGAATTTACTATCCATTCTTTAGAGTGATTGATAAACAATATCTTCATGAAGAACATCAAGCTGCTAATTCATTAAGTGATGAATTAGATGAATTGTCATTAGATGATTTAAGTTTTGATGATTTATAAAAAGTAATAAGCGAGTAGAAAAGTTGAACGTGCGGAGGTGGGAAGACAACAGAAATGAATCAATTTCTGTCGTTATTCCCACTTTTTTTGAAGGGAGAATGCATATGCGAGTGATATTATTTTTGAATCAAATACAAGCGGGTTATGGTGGAAAGGAAAGAGCAGATACTCCTCTTGGGTTAGAAAAAGGAGGAATTGGTTCTTACTTAATGTATAAAGATTACTTTTTAAAAGAAAATTTACAAGTATTAGCGACTGTCTATTGTGGTCCAGATTATTTTGCGAATCATAAGGAAGAAGTGCTTCATAAAATTCATAATTTGATTTTAAAAACAAAAGCAGAAGTGTTATTTGCAGGTCCGTGTTTTAATGATGAAAGTTATACAGAAATGGCAGCAAATGTAGCTTCTTTTATTGAACATCAGACGGATTGTAAAACGTATGTCGCTTGTTCGAAAGAAAATGAAGAAATCATTCAACAATTCAAGGAACATACGACTATGATTGAAATGCCTAAAAAAGGTGCAGTTGGTTTGAATGATGCGTTGAAAGACATCGCACTAATTATTGCGCATGATCAACAAAAGTCAAATCGAATTTATCGTTAGAAGGGAAGCGAGTGAAGTGGAGTTACGTACCTTATGTAGTCTACCTGGAGTTTCTGGAGACGAGTATGAAGTTCATCAATATTTGTCTCATGAATATCAAACATTGAATTTAGACTTGAAAAGAGATAAATTAGGTTCGATTTTTGGGGAGAGACAAGTTGAGAATAGTCCTTTTAAAGTGATGATTAGTTCAAATATTGATGAATGTGGAGGGATGATTGATGATATTCATGAGAATGGATTATTGTCTTTTGTAACCATTGGAGATGTTGCACCAAAAGATTTTCTCCACCAAAGAGTTTGTCTGTTGACACGACATCATCAACGAGTTTATGGATATGTACTACAAAAACAAGAACACTATTGGATTCATATAGGAGCTAAATCACTACAAGAAGTGGAACAAATTGGGGTTCAAGTAGGAGATACTTTTGTCTTAGAAATTTCAGCGATTGAAACAGAACAAATGATATTAAGTAAAAATATCTCCAATCGAGCTGGAGTTTATGCTGCTTATCAGTTGATGAAAACAATGCCTCCTCTACCGTATACGCTTAGCATTGGAGGAATTACTCAATCTATTGTGGGATATAGAGGAGCGATTACTGCAACAAATACGATATTACCAGATGTGTCGATTGTATTAGATGTAGCGCCGGTTAGAGATTATGCAGAACAAACAGTTTATATTCGTTATTTTGATAAGACATTATTACCAAATGTTTCGTTAGTCAAAGAAATTAAAGAAGTTGCTCAAAGTTTAGGATACGAAGTGAAGGCAAATGTTCAAGAAAAAGGGACGGATGGATCGTTTATTCATAAATCTTTAGCAGGAACACCAACGGTGGTTGTGGTGATTCCCTTAAAAGAAGAAGGACAATTTGTCCAATTATTAAATAAGGAAGATTTGAAACCTGTTATTCATACGCTTCAAGTATTTTTAGAAAATCTAACTTTCCAAAAAGTTCAGCAACTTGCTTTTCAAGAAAGTTGGTGAAGCAATGTTAGAATATCATCAAATAGAACTATTAAAAACATTGAGTAATCTTGTAGGTGTTTCAGGACATGAAGAGCCAATTTTACAATTTGTATCAGAACAACTCCCGTTTTGTGCTAAAGAACAAGACAAATTAGGATCAGGATTATTTTCGTTAGGGGAAGGCGAACTTTCCATTATGTTTGCGACTCATATGGATGAAGTGGGTTTTATTGTTTCAGCCATTAATGACAAGGGCTATGTATCGATTCAACCTGTAGGAAATATGTGGGCGCATACGTTATTACAACAATTAGTTACGATTACAACGAGTGATGGTCGAACATGGACGGGAATTATTGGTGGCCCTCAAACGCATGCAATTTCTCCGGAAGTTCGTAAAAAAGTCGTTGCTATGGAGGATTTATTTGTCGATTTGGGTGTTGAGAATCGAGAAGCTATTCAAAAAATGGGCATTGAAGTAGGAGATATCGTGAGTTTAGTGAGTACTTGCCAAACGATTGGTTTGAATCAGGAATATATGATTGGAAAAGCGCTCGATAATCGGGTAAGTGTTTCTTTAGGAATTTGGCTCATGCAAGCTTTAGAACGTCATCATCTATCTAAAAGAGTGACACTAGCAACAACGATTCAAGAAGAAGTCGGACTAAGAGGGGCACGGACGACAGCTTTCCAAGAAAAGCCATTAGTGGCTTTTGCGGTTGATACAACGTTAGCAGGAGATACTCCAGCCAATCAAAATCATACGAAACTTGGAAAAGGCGTCTCTCTTACAGCTATTGATAATATGACGGTAACAAATCGAGGATTACTTATTTATTTAGAAAATCTTTGTAAGAAACATCAAATTCCTTATCAAATTGGTTGTTTTACAAAGGGTGGAACAGATGCGGGAAATATTTATAAGTCTGAAACGGGAATTTTAGCGACAACTTTATCAATTCCAATTCGTTATATGCATACGCATCAAAGTATTGTGCATTTAGGAGATATTGAAGCAACTCTTCGATTAATGTGTGCGATTTGCGAAGATTTAACGATGGAAAAATACTATCAAATATTAGAATACAATTATCAATATGGAATGGAGGAGTGATTATGTGGGGAATGATTGCCACTTGGAGAATGGCGCTAGAAGGAGTCCAAGAGGCTGTGCAGATATTAGAACAACAGGCATCTTCTGGAGATGCGATTGAATTAGCGATTAAAGCAGTTGAAGATTTTCCCTATTATAAATCAGTCGGTTATGGTGGGCTTCCTAATGAAGTGATGGAAGTGGAATTAGATGCCGCTTATATGGATGGAACAACTCTTGATTTTGGAGCAGTATGTGCGATTCAAGATGTGGCGAATCCAATTTCAGTGGCTCGTCAATTGAGCTTACAATCGGTGAATAATGTATTAGTTGGAATCGGTGCTCAAGCTTACGCGCAAAAGCAGGGATTTGAACGGAAAAATATGTTAACCGATCGCGCGAAAATTCATTATCATAATCGAGTTAAAGATTTACAAACGGAATCCTTAGCACCGTATGCAGGTCATGACACCGTTGGGATGGTTAGCTTAGATACAACTGGAAAAATGGTTGCCGGAACTTCTACCAGTGGACTGTTTATGAAAAAAAGAGGACGTGTTGGAGATTCTCCATTTATTGGTTCTGGCTTATATGTGGATAGCACAGTTGGTGGAGCAACTGCTACTGGTTTAGGGGAAGACTTGATGAAGGGAATTATTTCCTATGAAATTGTTCGATTAATGGAACAAGAAATGCATCCTCAACAAGCGTGTGAAATAGCTGTGAAGAATTTGGCAGAAAAATTAGTGCGACGAAGAGGGAGTGCAGGTGATTTATCAGTTGTAGCGATGAATCATAAAGGAGAATGGGGAGCGGCAACAAATATTACCAATTTCTCTTTTGTAGTAGCAACAGAAGTAGAACCATTAACAGTTTATCGAGTACATCTACAAGAAGATGGCACAATGATTCATGAAAAAGCCACTCAAGAATGGTTGGATGACTATTTAAGAGAACGAATGCAGCCACTTGAGGTGAAATAAATGGGAATAAGAGAGGAATTAGTTAAAGCTTTGGAAGACATTCAAACTGAATTGCACAAAGCTATCGAGCGATTAGTTGCCATTGAAAGTGTTCGGGGAGAATCACTACCAGGAGCTCCTTATGGAGAAGGTCCCAAACAGGCTTTAGTAGAAGTATTAATACTCGCTGAAGAATTAGGCTTTGAAACGAAAAATTTAGATAATAAAATTGGATATGCACAATATGGGGAACCCCGAGAAGATGGAGCATATTATGGCATTTTTGGGCATGTCGATGTTATGCCATTAGGAACAGGATGGGAAAGCCCTGCGTTAAAAGCAACGAAGCGAGATGGAAAAATTTTCGGACGTGGCGTGTTGGATAATAAAGGGCCGATTTTGTCGAATTTATTCGCTTTATATGTGTTAAAAGAAAAGGGAGTTCAATTTGACCGTCCAATTCGAATTGTATTTGGAACAAACGAGGAAACGGGATTTGGCTGTGTTAAGCATTATTTAACAAAAGAACAGTCCCCTACTTTTGGTTGGACTCCAGACTGTAAATGGCCAGTTGTATACGGTGAAAGAGGACGATTGAAAGTTCGATTGAGTACTTCTTTAGAACAGATTTCAGCATTATATGCTTTTATCAATCAGTACTTACTTCACACGACACATCAAGGAGTGGAATTAGGAATCAACTATTCCGATGAAGACTTTGGAATGATGCAGTTACGAGGATATACAGTTGGAATAGAGGAAGAAAGACACTTTATTGAGTGGACGATGTGTTATCCAGCCTCTGTGACAAAAGAACAATTATTATCGGATATTCAAAAACATATTCCAGAAGGAAGCCGTTTAGAAGAAATCAGTTCATGGAAGCCAGTGTTGTATGATAAAGATTCGATTTATGTGCAAACTTTACAAAAAGTGTATCAAGAAGTCGTTGATGGCAATGCAACACCTGTTACGACAACGGGTGGAACTTATGCGAAAATCATTCCGAATATTATTGCTTATGGACCAAGTTTTCCAGGGCAAAGAGATATCGCGCATCTTCCAAACGAGTGGATAGGAGTCGAAGATTTAAAAGTAAATACCATTATTTATGGATTAGCATTGTATGAATTAAGTTTCATAACAAAATAATGAAAAGGAGGGAAAGGATGACAATTTTAGAAATTTGTGCAGGAGGTATTGAGGACTGTATCAATGCCCAAGCTGCAGGAGCAGATCGTATTGAATTAAATAGTGCATTACATTTAGGAGGATTAAGTCCTTCATTAGCTGTTTTAACGCAGGCCGTAAAAAAAATCGATATTCCTATTATTTGTATGGTTCGACCAAGGGGAGCCGGTTTTTGTTATAACGAATTGGAAAAAGAAGTAATGTTTGAAGATGCGAAAATTTTCTTAGAAGCAGGAGCAAAAGGCTTAGCTTTTGGTTTCTTAACTCCAGAAGGAAATATGGATTGGGATGCTACAAAGAAAATGATTGAGTTATGTAAAGCTTATAATGCCGATAGCGTAGTTCACCGTGCCTTTGATTGTGTGAAAAATCCTGAAGAAACACTAGAAAGATTAATTGAATTAGGATGCACTCGTATTTTAACAAGTGGGCAAGGAAAAAATATTATGTCTGGCTTGGAAAATTTAGCAAAATGGCAAAAACAATAAAGGGGACTTTACAATGGGAAAACGAATTTTAAACTGTGTGGCAAGTGATTTTAGAAAATTTTCAGCAGAAGAATTAAAATTAGCCATTCAGGCAGGTGAGGGTAGAACGGTATGTTGTGAAATGGCGATTCATCATCGTCCGATTATTCCTGAATTAACACATGCGGAAATCGCCAGTGCATTCGGGGGAGATTTAATGCTTTTAAATGGATTTGATTGTTTAAATCCAAAATTATACGGAGTAGAAGGTAGCTCCAATCCAATTGAACGATTAAAAGAATTATGCGGGCGTCCTATTGGTGCTAACTTAGAACCAGTCGATTTAGAAGCAGAAATGTTGGAGACTCGACTAGTCATTCCAGCGGGAAGAATTTGTTCAAAAGAAACATTGAAATCAGCAGAAGCATTAGGCTTAGACTTTATTTGCTTAACAGGAAATCCTGGTACAGGAGTAACGAATCAAGCAATTGCCCAAGCAATTCAAAAAGCAAAAAAATATTTTACAGGGGTCATTATTGCTGGAAAAATGCATGGAGCAGGTTCAAAAGAACCGGTAATGAATCGAGAAATTGCAAAGGAATTGATTGAAGCGGGAGCGGATATTTTATTGGTTCCAGCAGTAGGAACAGTTCCTGGATTCACAGAAGAAGCATTGATTGATATTGTCCAATTTGCTCATGAACATGAAACACTTGTGTTATCTGCCATTGGAACTAGTCAAGAAGGTTCTTCTAAGGAAGTCATTGAACAAATCGCCATTCGCAATAAAATTTGTGGAGTCGATATTCAACATATTGGAGATGCGGGTTATGGTGGTTTAGCCGATGTAAATAACATCTTTGCTTTGTCCGTTGCGATTCGAGGTATGAGACATACTGTTGCAAGAATGGCAAGTTCAGTCGTTCGCTAAAAAAAGAGAGTATAGAAAACGAGCATTTCCTTTTTGGAGATGCTCGTTTTATGTTTGAATTCGAAAGAGTTAAATCAAAATCCCCTGTAAATGATCCATTTCATGTTGAATAACTTGAGCAGTAAAATCAGTAAAGGTTCCTGTGTGAGTTTTACCCATAGCATCTTGATAGCGAACTTCGATTTTTTGATAGCGAGTGGTGCTCTTCATTCCTGTATGAGAGAGACAACCTTCTTCAGTTTGATACGGTTGGGATTTTTTAGTAATAACAGGATTGACCATCACGATATCAAATGGGCCAGCAGCAACGATAATAATTGCCTTATGACTTCCAATCATATTCGCTGCTAAGCCGACACAACGGTCACGGTTGGCACGTAATGTATCTTGTAAGTCAATAATGACTTGTTTGTCAGTAATAGGATTAGCAGGGATTGCTTTTTGTGATAAGAAAAATGGGTCTTTAACAATATCTTTTTTCATACTTGTCTCCTTTATTCTTGGCACATTCCAAGAAATATTTTAGTAATTTCTTCAGGGGATTCTACTCCCCCTTTTAAAATCCAGTGGAAAATAATGGCGCTATTGCTATAAATGAATACTTCTCTAGCATAGTCTTCTGGCATAGGTAGTTCTTGTTTTAAATTTTGCTTAATTGAATCCATTTTTTCCATTAGTTCGATTAAAAATTTTCGAACGAGTTGATTCGTATACGTGAAACGGCTCGTAGCGACTGCGTGTATAAATTCAAATTCTTCTTTTAAATATTCGAAAATTTGAACGACTGCAGGATAGGCTTCTTGTTTTTGAGTAATAGGATACTGATGCAAAATCGTTAAAATATGATGCAAAATTTCTTCTTCTAACTGATTCATCATATCGAATTTATCCACATAATGTAAATAAAAAGTTCCACGATTCACGCCTGCAGTGCGAGAAATGTCACTAACCGTAATAGCTTCAAAATCTTTTTCTTGAAGAAGTTGAATTAAGGCTGTTTTTAAAATTTCTTTCGTTTGAGTTTGTCGTTTTTGAACTTCCATCGTCTCATCCTTCTTAAATCAACACACAGCTTCTAATTGCGCATTGAAATTTCTGTAGCGCTATTATATAGTAAATTTAAACAATAATCAACACGTTGTTCATTTAATAAGTAGAGGGAAAAGTGATGACATATATACAAGTAAAAAATAGTTTTAAACGATATCAAGTAGGAGAAACTGAAATTATTGCGAATCATGATGTGAATTTTGAAATTGAGAAAGGTGAATTCGTCATTATTCTTGGTGCATCCGGAGCAGGAAAATCCACTGTCCTAAATATTTTAGGGGGGATGGACACTAATGATGAAGGAGAAGTATGGATTGATGGTGTCAATATTTCAAACTTTGATGAGAAGCAATTAACGTATTATCGTCGAGATGATGTAGGTTTTGTGTTTCAGTTTTATAATTTAGTACCAAATTTAACAGCAAAAGAAAATGTAGAATTAGCTGCTGAAATTGTGAAGGATGCTTGGGACGCAGAAGAAGCTTTGGAAGCAGTAGGTTTAGGACATCGTCTTCATAATTTTCCTGCACAATTATCGGGTGGGGAACAACAAAGAGTATCGATTGCTAGAGCGATTGCGAAAAAGCCGAAGATTTTACTCTGTGATGAGCCTACAGGGGCATTAGATTATCAAACAGGCAAGCAAGTATTGAAGATTTTACAAGAAATGTCGAGAGATTATGGAGCGACTGTTATTATTGTCACTCATAATACGGCATTGGCGCCACTAGCGAATCGTGTCATTCATATGCATGATGCTAGGGTAAAAAGTATCGTGTTAAATGATTCTCCGCAAGCGATTGAGGAATTGGAATATTGAGAGGAGAAGAATCGTGAAAAAGAAAATATTGAATAAAGCGATTCTTTCTTCATTGAAGGAATCGAAGGGAAGATTTTTATCTATCTTATGTTTAATGATGCTCGGTTCATTTTCATTAGTGGGATTAAAAGTTTCGGGTCCGGATATTCAAGAGACGGTTCATCAATATTTGGAAAAATATCATACAGCAGATATTTTTGTATTGGCAGATTATGGATTAAGTCCAAAAGATCAAGAAGAATTACGAGAAGAAAATGCCGAAGTCGAATTTGGATATTTTGTAGATACCGTGATAGCGGACAGTCCGAAAGCGATTCGAGTATTTTCTAAGACTGCTCAGCAATCGGAAGTAGAATTAGTGAGTGGAGCTTATCCAAGTCATCTGGATGAAGTCGTATTAGATGAACAGTTATCCAATCGTTATCATATTGGGGATTCCATTAGTTTAAATGAAGTGAAGTCTCCGTCATTATTAAAACAGCACGAGTTTAAAATCACTGGATTTTCTCATTCGAGTGAAATTTTATCGAAAAATAGTAAAGGAGTCTCAACTGCAGGAAGTGGTGACTTATCAGGATTTGCCATTGTTCCACAAGAAAGTTTTGATAGCTCTGTTTATACGATTGCTCGTTTACGTTACCCGAACTTACGCAGTTTAAAAACATTTAGTAGGGAATACTTAGATGAAGTGGTTGGGATTCAACAATCCATCGAGGAAAAATTATCTGATAATGGAACGGTAAGGTTGAATGATTTAAAAGAAGAAGCCGATGGAAAAATTCAAGAGGGCGAAGAACAAATTTCCAAAGCTCAAAATCAACTAGAAGAGGGAAAAACGAAGCTTGAAGATGGGCAACAACAAGTCGCAAATCAAGAAGGTAAATTAGTTCAAAGCCAAAATGAACTCGCTCAAAATCAGGCATCTCTCAATAGAGGAAATCAAGAAATTCAAGAAGCAAAACAAAGCTTACAAAAACAGTATGAATTACTTGAAGCTAATCGAGTACAGTTAGAAACTTCCAAACAAACTTTGAATCAACAAAATAGCACCTTACAAGAAGGAAAAAAGAAATTAGCAGAAGCAGAAAAGCAATTAGAATCTCAAAAAGAAAAAGGGCTTCCTCAAACAGCATTATCTGCTATGCAAGAAAAAATCCTTCAACAAAAACAAGAATTAGAAGCTGGGACTACCGCTTACGAACAAGGGTTGAAGCAATATGAGAGCGGATGGTCTAGTTATCAAGAGGGTTTGAAACAGTACCAAGAGGGATTAGCAACTATTCAGTCTAAGCAAAATACGCTAGATGCTGGGCAAAAAGCTTTAGCAGAAGGAAAAAGACAAGTCTCGGTGGGTGAGGAAGCTTTATCAAAAGCAAAACAAGAAGTTGAAGAAAAACAAAACCAATATACAGATGAAAAAGAAAAAGCTGAAGAAAAGATTGGTCAAGCTAAGACGGATTTAGAAGATGCAAAAGTCAAAGCTTCTAAACTAACAAAACCTCGTTATTCTGTTTATACTCGCTCGACTATGTTAGGGAGTGAAGGCTATTTAAATATGAAGTCTACTGCAGAAGGGATTATTGCTGTAGCGAATTTATTCCCGGTTGTATTATATGCTGTCGCAGCTCTTGTGACAGTGACAACGATGACTCGTTTTGTCAATGAAGAACGAATGAATGCCGGCATTTTAAAAGCATTAGGTTATAGCACATTTGATGTGATGAAGAAATTTGCTTTTTATGGATTTAGTGCGGGAATGATTGGAACGATCATAGGAATCGGATTAGGGACTTACTTTTTACCAAGTATATTAGGGGTTACTTTACTAAAAGAAACAACCCTTCCTTCGATTTCTCTCCTATTTAATTTCCCGATTACTTTAGTAGCGCTACTATGTTCGATTGGTTGTAGTGTTATTCCACCTATATGGATTGCGTATCGAGAATTAAAAGAAAGTTCAGCAAGTTTACTATTACCAAAAGCTCCAAGTGTAGGTTCTAAAATTTGGTTGGAATATGTACCATTTGTTTGGAAGAGATTCAGTTTTACTCAAAAGGTAACAGCACGAAATATTTTCCGTTATAAACAACGAATGTTGATGACAATATTTGGGGTAGCTGGTTCGGTGGCTTTATTATTTGCTGGAAGAGGAATTTTATCTTCTTTATCAGGTATTTCACATCGTCAATTTGGGGAAATTATTACATATGATGCCATTGTTATCAAAGAAGCTGTCATGACGGGAAAAGAACAAGAAGCGTTGAGCCAGTTATTATCTACAAAAGAAATTGAGCATTATAGTGATGTACATAGTGAAACGATTGCTACTAAAATTGCTGGAGTACATGAGGAACAATCCCTAACCATATTAGTAGGAGAAGAGGCAGAGTTAAGTCGCTATATACATTTGTATGATGCGAAAACAAAGCGACAGAAATCTCTTACGAACGATGGAGTATTTTTGTCGAAAAAATTAGCCCAGTTATTGAATGTTCATGAAGGTGAAACGGTTCGTTTACCAATTAAAGACGGTGTGACGAAAGAGATGGTTGTGTCAGGCATTATTGAAATGTATGCAGGGCACTTTATGATCATGTCGCCAACGGTTTATGAAACACTAGCTCAAGAAACTCCAACAAAAAACGCAAGCTTTGTTAGTTTTAAAGAAAAAGATGCGGATAGTGTACGTAAGATGTCTGCTCAGTTATTAGCTCAAGATGGAGTGAAGGCTGTTGTTCAAAATACTTCTATGATTCATCGGATTGAAACGATTGTTGGTTCATTGAGTCGAGTGATGATTTTATTAACGATTGTGTCGGTTCTGTTAGCTATTGTCATTTTATATAATTTAACAACGATTAATGTGGCAGAGCGGATTCGGGAATTGTCGACCATTAAGGTGTTAGGATTTTTGAATCGAGAGGTGACGTTGTATATTTATCGTGAAACGATGGTTCTTTCTTTGATTGGGATTGGTGTGGGGCTATTGTTAGGGAAGGTATTACATCGTGTGATTATTGAAGCAGTGGCGCCTGCGTTTGTACGGTTCAATCCGCAAGTCGGGTTGGATGTTTATATTTGGCCGTTTATTTTTATCGTCTTGATTTTAGCAGTGCTAGGAATATTAGTGAACCATATGCTGAAAAAGGTTGATATGTTAGAGGCTTTGAAGTCTGTTGATTAAAAAGAAAAAATAAAAATAGCTGTAGCAAATGGACGCCAGCAACTTCGCGAAGCGAATCTCTCCAATGCTACGGCTATTAGTATTTTCATTTTTATTCACTTCAAAAATACCGGCGTTTTTTATTGTAAAAAATTTAAACATCTATTTAAAAATATTTTTAAATAATTCTTGCATTTTGATTTCACAAGGAGTATTATCTATTTAAATAAAATTTTAAATAGAAAGAGATGATCATATGTCTGTAAATGATATTTTGTCTGCATTATCGGATGAAAACCGTCGGAAGATTTTAGAAATTTTACGACAGGGAGGAATGAATACTGGAGACTTAGCACAGAGCTTACAAATCACACCGCAAGCATTGTCGTATCATTTAAAAAAGTTAAAACAGGCGAATTTAATTTATGAAACAAAGGAAAAAAACTTTATTTATTATGAATTAAATTTAACGGTTTTAGAAGAGGCAATTGTTTGGATGAATTCAATTATTGGAGGAAAATAATATGTTAGTTGAACAAAGAAAAATTTATTTATTAGATGTCATTTTGACTTTTTTACCTATATTACTTGCTTTATGCGTTGTTTGGTATGCACCTGAGACAATCGTTTCTCGTTTTGACTTAGAAGGCAATATTGTCGCAACAGCTTCCCGTTGGACGATTCTAATATTACCAATTTTCATTTTATTATTATCTGGCTTGATCAAATGGATTGATTATAAAGAATTAGTCGGAAGTCATAACAAGGAAATTAGCCGTTATATTTTCAGAGTAACATTACTATTGTTTAACGCTATCGCCTTTTTCCAATTTTTCTTAATTTTAACAGGGTATAGTATGGTATCCCAAATGGGACGTTTGATGGCATTTCTTATAGGGTTATTTATGATATTCGTTGGAAATGTTAGTCCTAAAATTAAAGAAACGAACAAGCACTTTGGATTCCGTGTGCCTTGGATTATGAATAATGATGAAGCTTTTCGTAAAACACAACGATTCTTCGGATTTGCGAGTATGATTTGTGGAATTATCTTTATTTTAATTTCATTATTTGTGGCGAATCAATTAGCAATGATTCTTGTAAGTAGCGTTTTATTGCTAACGATTGGGATTACTATAGTGTATTCATATAAAATTAGCAAATAAATGATGAATGACTTTTCTAGGTAATAATTTTAGGCAATATTCTCTATCGTTACGAAGAAAAATTATGTTATTAGACTTAATAAAAAACTAAAAGGAAGTTAGACAATGTTACAGTTACAACATATTTCAAAAATATATAAAACTGGAAATCAAGAATTTCACGCGTTGAAAGATATCTCGATCCGTTTCCGTGAAAATGAGTTCGTCTCAATTCTCGGACAATCGGGTTCAGGGAAAACCACCCTATTAAATATCATCGGCGGACTCGACCAATACACATCGGGTGATTTACTTATCCAAGGAAAATCAACAAAACAATTTAAAGACCGAGATTGGGATAGCTACAGAAACCACACAATTGGTTTCGTCTTCCAATCCTATAATCTTATCGGCCACCAAACGGCACTCTCAAACGTCGAGATTGCGATGACGCTCTCTGGTGTTTCTAAAGCAGAACGTAAGAAATGTGCCATCGAAGCGCTAGAACGAGTTGGATTGAAAGATCATTTATATAAGAAACCAAACCAAATGTCTGGGGGACAAATGCAACGAATCGCGATTGCACGTGCCCTTGTCAATAATCCAAAAGTCGTTTTAGCCGATGAACCGACTGGAGCGCTTGATTCTGAGACTTCACTTCAAATCATGGAGTTGTTAAAAGACATCGCCAAGGAACGTCTCGTTATCATGGTGACGCATAACCCAGAGTTGGCACAGGCGTACTCCACTCGTATCGTACAAGTATTAGATGGAAACATCTTAAGCGACTCGAATCCATACGAATCAACCGAAGAAACCAAACAAGGCGATATTCAGTTCACGAAGACGAAGATGAGCTTTATGACAGCTCTAGCCCTCTCGTTTAATAACCTATTGACGAAGAAGGGCCGTACCTTCCTGACTGCCTTTGCCGGTTCTATTGGGATTATCGGGATTGCCCTTATTCTGGCCCTTTCGAACGGTGTGAGCAACTACGTGAAGAAAGTGCAAGAAGACACCCTCGTTTCTCTTCCTCTAACGATTAGAGAACAGAACCACAGTAATTTGCTTGCAACCTCTCCGGATTTGAGTGATAAACCTTATAAAGACAATAACGAACTCGGAGTCAATACGGTGTTGACGAATTTATTGAAAAAACAAATTGGGAAAAACGACCTCGCGCCTTTCAAGACTTACTTGGATGAACACGCATCCGAAGTCGCAACCCTTACTAAAGACATTCGTTACCAATACAATTTACAACCGTACATTTACGCTAGTGATACATCGAGCGGTCCAAAGAGCATTCTTCCGTCAAACTTATCGGAAGAAATCGACACGTCGAACCAAACCATTAAAGGTTACTTGCAAAATATTGACTACTGGAGCCAACTTTCAAGCGACGAGGAGATGCTTAATACGCAATATGACGTACTAGAAGGTCGACTTCCAAATGATAAATCTGAAATTGTCCTTATCGTGGATGAAGATAATCAAATTAGCGACTTGCTCCTTTATAGCTTACTCATTAAAGACCCTAGCGAATTAAACGATGTGAAGAAACTCGATGAACTTAAATCACAAATATATCAATATAGTGATTTCATCGGAAAAACATTCAAAGCTGTTGTGAACACGAACAGATTCGCCAAAGAAAATAACCAATGGATGAATAAAATTAACGACGAAGCCTATATGAAGACGCAAATCGAGAATGGGCTCAATCTTACAATTGTCGGCGTTCTTCGTCAAAAAGAAGGTACCAGTTCTGGTGTGAACACTCCCTCTGGTGGTGTGGCTTATACAAGCGCTCTTATCGATTATACTTCTGAGCAAATTCAAAATAGTGACATCGTAAAAGAGCAAGAAGTCAACCCAAACATCAATGTATTTACTGGAAAAGAATTTGCCAAAGATCCAAAACCATTCAATTCAGCTAATTTAACCGAAGAAGAAAAAATCCAGTTGGTAAAATTGACGCCTGAACAACAAGTACAATATATCCAACAATATAATGAAAACTCAGCTGCTACTTACGAGGAAAACTTAGCGAAATTGGGTGTTATCGACAAATCCAAACCGGCTGCTATCGAGTTCTACACATCTTCGTTCCAACAAAAACAAGAGTTAAAGGACTTCATCAACGCCTATAACACGGCGAAAAAAGACGCCGGCGAAGACGACAAAGTGCTCGCCTACTCCGACGATATTCAAACCATCATGTCTTCG
>QWCR01000247.1_pt1 | contig 22285 bp, 20 predicted proteins | sample 1972581 | NCBI WGS metagenome assembly QWCR01 (sample SAMN09866703, study PRJNA288562) | Human oral metagenome isolate pre4_saliva, whole genome shotgun sequencing... | isolation source: mouth | host: Homo sapiens | place: USA: California
AATTTTCTCTTCACTATATAGATACGATAAAAAGTTTAAAAAATATTTTTTTAAGCGGATTTTTATAAAAAAATCTAACCTGTAGTATACATATAAACGAAAGTCACCATCCTACACGTACCCTTATCCACTTACGAAAAAACGGAGAAAGACTTCCCATAGTAGCATGCATAATAGTAGCCGAAACTCGGCTACTATTATTAGGAAATTTCGAGACCAAGGCTCGAAATTTAGGCATGAGATAGCAAGCTTTATGCTGCCTTCCTTTGCTACTATTTTGGAAGTCTTTCGTAGTCAACGATAGTTTTTTAACTCTCTCTGTACATCTCTCTTGATATCTTTTTGTTTTAACGCTTCACGCTTATCATAGTTTTTCTTACCTTTCGCAATCCCAATCAACAACTTGGCAACTCCATTTTTAATATAAACCTTCAATGGAACAACCGTATTTCCCGCCTGTCTTACCTCTTGCTCAAGCATTTGAATTTGCTTCTTATGCAACAACAACTTTCTCGTACGAAGCGGATCATGATTGAAAATATTCCCCTGCTCAAACGGACTAATGTGAACCCCCACTAAAAAGGCTTCCCCATTTTTAAAACTACAATAACCATCTTTCAAATTCATTCTAGCTTGACGAACCGATTTAATCTCCGTTCCCGTTAACACTAAACCTGCTTCAATCGTATCTAAAATCGTATAATCATGATTCGCCTTACGATTTTGTGCTAAAACTTTATTATCTGTTCCTTTTGGCATCCGAATTCTCCTTACGAATGTTTTTTTCTACGCTTTTGCTTTGCTTGCGCTTTAAAATGTTGTCTCCCTTTATTTTTAGAAGACTTCTTCGATTTGTTACTTCGACTTTCTTTTTTCGCAGCTTTCTTTAACGCTTCTTTTCCTTTAGTTGGACGTTTGTTTTGAGTAATCAAATCTGCATTATCCACTGATAAAATAAAATCAATTTCATGCGCTTCTACATCGACTTTAATTAATTTTACTTTAACACGATCTCCGATTCGATAAGTTACTCCTGTTCTCTCACCAATTAAGACCATATGACTTTCAATAAAGTTAAAGTAATCTTGATTCATATGCGTAATATGCACTAAACCTTCTACGGTATTTGGCAATTCCACAAACATTCCGAACTTAGTAACGGAACTAACAATTCCTTCAAACTCTTGTCCAATCTTATCAGCCATAAATTCAGCTTTTTTCATCGCATCTACTTCACGTTCTGCTTGAACTGCTAAACGTTCCATTTTGCTTGATTGATCCGCAATTCTCTCTAGCTTAGAAGCATTTAATTCCTCTTGTTGCTTCGATAGGAAACTTCCACTTCCTTCGTATTGACGAATCATACGGTGAACAATTAAGTCTGGATAACGACGAATCGGTGAAGTAAAGTGAGTATAATCTTCTGCAGCTAATCCATAATGTCCAGAAGGTGTAATATCATATTTAGCTTGTTTCATAGAACGTAGCATCATAGTCGATACAACTGCTTCATAAGTTTCCCCTTTAACTTCATCTAAGGCTTTTTGCAGTTTTTTCGGACTAATGGTGTCGCTCGTTCCTTTAATATTAATGCCAAATGCTGTGACAAATTCTAAGAAACGTTGCATTTTTTCTTGTTGTGGTTGTTCATGGACACGGTAAATAAACGGAACATTTTTTCGTTGATAATGCATCGCAACTGTTTCATTTGCTGCTAACATAAAGGATTCAATTAATCGTTCTGCAACTCCACGTTCACGAATTTGAATATCAATTGGGGCACCTTGTTCATCCACAATAATTTTTGCTTCATGTGTTTCAAAATCAATCGCTCCACGTTCTTTTCTTCGTCTTTCTAAAATATGATGTAATTCTTTCATATCCAACAACATTTGCTGAATTTCATCTGGAATTTCTACTTCTTTTTTCTCATACAATTCATTCACTAAATTATACGTTAATCGCATATCTGAGCGAATGACACTTGGGAAAATCTCATATTGATAAATCGTTCCACTTCGATCAATTTCCATACGACAAGACATCGTTAGTCGTTCTTCATGTGGATGTAAAGAACAAATTCCATTTGATAATCGTTGTGGCAACATTGGAACAACACGATCTGTTAAGTACACACTTGTTCCACGTTCAAATGCCTCTCTATCAATAGCTGAATTTTCCGTTACATAATACGATACATCCGCAATCGAAACAGTTAATTCAAAGGTTCCATCTTCACGTTTTGTAAGTGCAACAGCATCATCCAAATCTTTGGCATCTGCCCCGTCAATAGTCACGGTTAATTGTTCACGTAAATCTTTACGCCCTTGTCGATCTTCATCTGTGATAACTTCAGGAACAAGATTTGCCTGGTCTATCACTTCTTGTGGAAATTCTGTTGGAATATGTAATTGTTGTAAAATCATTAAAATATCCATTCCAACGGCATCTTTATAACCAATTTCTTTGACAACAATTCCTTCTAATGAAGAACGATTTTTTTCATTCGTATATTTTGTTAATTCTACAATGACAACTGTTCCATCTACTGGATGTAATCCATTTGGACGAATTAAACAACGAGTACCTGCTAATTTTTTATCTTTGACAACTACTTCACCGCAATACCCTGTATCTTCTGCAGTTTCTGAACTAAAGCGAGTATAAATCCCTACCACTTGAGTCGTATTTCGTTGAATAATTTGGACAATTTTCCCTGTCGCAGAGCGTTGACGATAGCTATCGGCTGGTTCTGTAATCACTAATTCTACTTCATCCCCATCCATTGCACTCATTGTATCTCCACGAGGAATGAAAATATCTGGTTCTCCTTCGACTACTGTGACAAATCCAAATCCTTTGTCATTTGCTCGATACGTTCCTTTTAATGTTTGATTTAAAGGATTTAATCCAAATTTTCCATTTCGATTTAGTTCTAAGACGCCCTCTTCTTCTAATGCGGCTAATTCTTTCACTAATATTTTAAAATCTTGAGATTGATTCATCCCAAAATGTTCACTAATTTCTTTTACATAAAAACTTTCTGGTGCATATTCTTCAAAAAAAGACACCAAAACTGTTCTCAATGATTCTCTCATTTCTTACCTCCATTCTTGTTGGTTTAAAAATTCTAATACAGATTCTTGAAATTCTGCTTTTTCTTTTCCTACTGTAATGACATGCCCTGATTTTTCAAACCAATGAAAATCAACGGCTGCATTCACTAATGCTTCTTTCATCTCAATAGATACTTCTGGATCGACTAATCGATCTAATTCCCCTTGCGCAATATAAAAAGGTCCTGTCACTTGTTCTAGTTTTTCTGCCACTTTAGCTGAAAAATCATGTAAATCTAATAATTGTTGTTTTGCTTTTTTTCCTAATGTGAACATTTCATCTTCACACATCCCAGAATGAGTAGCAAAAGCTATAAAACTCTTCAACAAATCTGGTAATTGCGTATTTCTTTTTGAAACAGGAGAACAAAATGTTCCCGCAATTTCTACTAATTGATCGGTTGCTAGTGCTGCTGCCATAATTCCACCCATCGATAATCCTAGTGCAGCAATCGTTGAATACCCTTGACTTCTTACAAATTGTACCGCTTGTTTTGCATCTTCATACCATTTGTCTGGTGTTTCTTTTAAAATTTCACACGCATTTGAATGTTCATGTCCACTAAATGCTGGTACATAAACTGCATAATCATGACGATGTAAAAAGGAAGCTAACATTCTCAGATCTGTTGGTTTCCCAGTATATGCATGAAATAATATAACCGCCCGTTTATTTGTTATTTCTTCTAACCAAATTGCTTCCAAATTGTCCACTCCTACCTTAAATGAATATTTTTATAATAGAAAAACACAATGTCTTAGAGATACTCCTTCAACATTGTGCTTAATCATTTTTATTTTGATGAGATGTACGCTAAGGCTACTGCTAAAATCATAAAGATTGCTCCTAATCCAACAGTCACTCGAATTAAGAATGCTTCAAATCCACGTGCTTTTGTTTTCCCGAATAATTGCTCAGCACCGCCTGATAATGAATTTGCTGCATTTGTTTTCGATGGTTGCATAGCTACAATAATAATTAGTAACACACTAATAATAATCATCAATGTTAAAATTGTTTGATACAAAGGATCTTCCTCCTCTATTAATATTCTTTTCAATTCTACCATAAATATAGTGTAATTACTACCAATTGCCCTTAAATTCTTTATTTAGAGATGATTTTTTAAGCATCAATTCCCAAACTATATCACTTTCGTGATATAATGAACGTAATATGAAAAGGAGGTTTTTATGAAAGGTTTAGTATTTTTGGACTTGGACGGAACACTATTAAATAAAAAAGGCCAAGTCGACCTTGAAGTCATAGAAGCGATTCAACAATTAAAGGAAAATGGGTATGAACCACTTCTAGCAACAGGAAGATCTCCTATCGAAGTTTCGGAAGTCATTCAATCTACGAATATTCATTCTGGAGTTTTTATGAATGGACAAGTAGTGATTTTCAAAGGTGAAATTTTAATTAATCATGAAATTCCAACAGAAACAATTGAAAGACTACTCCAATTTGCGAAAGAAAATGGACATGGCATGACGTGTTATAATGTTGATGCTTTTAAAATCATTGAATCAGTCCCGTTTGCACAAGAAGCCTATGCATATATTCATACACCAACACCAGATGTTGTTCCAGCATTTTATAAAGAACAAGTCGTGAATATGATGCTCTTACTTTCAAGGGATAATAATGATGAAGCTTACCAGCAAGCTTTTCCAGAGTTAAGATTTATTCGAAATTTCCCATATGCGATGGATGTCATTACCGATGGAAATTCTAAAGCAACAGGCATTCGAGCATTAATACGTACCTTGAATAATAAGTCTATTACTACCTATGCCTTTGGAGATGGTGCTAATGATTTAGAAATGTTCCAAGAAGTCGATATTGCAATTGCCATGGGAAATGCCATTCCATTATTAAAAGAAAAAGCAGACTACGTCAGTGCAGATAATGATAAAGGTGGAGTCATTCAAGGATTAAAACATTATCATTTAATTTAGGAGGAAGTCATGTCACTTTATGAAATAGAAGTACCTACAATAGATGGAACAAGCACATTAGAAGACTATAAAGGGCAAGTATTACTTATTGTCAATACCGCTAGCGGATGTGGATTAGCTCCACAATTTGCCCAATTACAAAGCTTATACGAAACATACCACGAACAAGGATTTAGCGTTCTAGGATTCCCTTGTAATCAATTTGCCAACCAAGAGCCATTAAACGCTAAGGAAGCTGCTTCAAGTTGTCAATTCAATTATCAAGTCACTTTCCCAATGTTTGGTAAAGTACTCGTGAATGGCCCAGAAACGCATCCATTATTTAAGCTATTAAAAGAAGAAACAAAAGGACTATTTGGCAGTTCGATCAAATGGAATTTTACAAAATTCCTTGTAGATGCATCCGGAAAAGTTGTTGCTAGATTTGCCCCAACAACTTCTCCCTTATCAATCGAGAAACAAATAAAACAATTATTAAATAAGGAGTGTTAATATGAATACAGAAGAAATTTTAAGTATTTTAGAGGAATTAGAAGTAGCCATTTTTGCTACCGTGGATAAAGACGGAAAACCTCATTCTCGTCCAATTCACATTGGCGTTGCCAATGAACATGGAGTTTTCTTTATGACGAGTCCAGAAACTCATTTCTACAAACAATTACAAGAAAATCCTAATGTCGCAATTGCAGCATTTTCACACGATGATTACTTAATTCAAGTGATTCGTATCGAAGGAAAAGTACGTGAGCTTGGAAAAGAAGGATTAGAAGAAATCTTAGCAGGAAATCCATTTGTTAAAAATGTATATCCAGATGATCAACAACGTGCAGGAGTACAAGTTTTCCAACTATACGAAGGAAAAGGCTTCTACCACAGCTTAACTCAAGGACATAAATATACTTTCAGTATTCAAGGCTAATGACTAACTAGAAAAGGAATCCTCCTACGAGGGTTCCTTTTTTTCTTCCATCCAATGTGATACAATGAACGTATCGTTTTAAAGGAGAGATATTTTATGAAAAACTATAAAAAATTCTTAACTCATTCTATTTTATTCGGAAGTCTATTTATTCTTGCTGCAGGATGTCAATCAACATCAACTACAAATAATACGACTACAACCACCGCAACTACAACTGCTGCAAAAGAAAAATCTACTACTGATTTAATTGGAAAAGCTTTGCCAAACTTTGCATTTGAAACAGCAGATGCGCAACAAAAAACTCCTGCAGATTTTAAAGGGAAGAAAATTGTCTATGTCGCTTGGGCTAGCTGGTGTCCAGATTGCCAACAAGAACTTCCAATTTTAAATGAATTAAGACAAGACTATCAAGACTCTGTTGAATTTGTTTTAGTCAACTTACTTGTTAAAGGAGAAACACCTGAAAAAGCCCAAGCCTTCTTAAAAGAGAAAGGACTAGAATTCAACTATTACTCAGACAAAGAAAAAAGTTTCCAAAAAGCTTTAGAAATCCATTCAATTCCAACCATGATTTTTGTGGATCAAGAAGGAAAAATCAAAAATGTTATCGATGAAGTAAAAGATAAAGCAACGATTGAAGAAGTATTAAAATCATTATAGAAATGCAAAAAGGATGATGGGCACTGCTCATCATCCTTTTGTTATTTAAGAATTCAGTTTTTATTTGTCTTCTTTTTTACCTTTTGGTGCTACTAATCCTAGACCTGCTAAGATTGATAATACAGCTGGAGTAAATACTGCAAACTCCGCTGAACCTGTATTTGGTAATTCTTGTTTTGCACTCTCTTGAGCTTTTGGAGCTTCAGCAACTGGTGCTGCTACAGCTGGTTCCTCTGCTGTTTTTTCAGCTGGTGTTTCATTTGTAGCTGTTTGAGCTGAATTTGCTGAAGTTCTTGTATTAATTCCTGATGGATTTTTAGTACTTGGAGCTTCTTGAGCTTGTTCATTTGCTGCCTGTGTTGATTGTGTTGGTGAAGCTTGCGTTTGTGTACCTGTTGCTGTTTCTAATGTAGATAAATCAAATTCTGGAACTTCATTAACTGGAGCTTCTTGTCCATTTGAAGATTCAACTTTATCTGATTTAGGTTGTTCAGCTGGTTTAGTTTCATCCTTTGGAGCAGGTTTAGTAGTTTTTGCTGCTTTTTTGTTTGCTTCATCTAATTCTTTTTCTGCTTCTTTTGCAGTTAAGCCTTCTTTGAAACGTTTTTCGAAGTCCGCTTTTTGTTTTGCTACTTCTTCTTTTAATTTCTTAATAACTTCTTCTTTTTGTTTATTCAATTCTGGGTCATTTTGCGTGTCAGCTTTTTCTAATTCTGAAACTGCTTCTTCTAACGCTTTATCTAAATTATCCAAAAATTCTTTTTGGGCTGCTGCTTCTTTTTCTGCCGCTGCTTTAGCTGTTTCTTCAGCTTTTTTGTTTGCTTCATCCAATTCTTTTTCTGCTTCTTTTGCAGTTAAGCCTTCTTTGAAACGTTTTTCGAAGTCTGCTTTTTGTTTAGCTACTTCTTCTTTTAATTTTTTAATTGCTTCTTCTTTTTGTTTATTTAATTCTGGGTCATTTTGCGTGTCAGCTTTTTCTAATTCTGAAACTGCTTCTTCTAACGCTTTATCTAAATTATTTAAGAACTCATCTTGTGCTGCTTTTTCTTCAGCTTCAGCTTCTGCTTCTGCTTTTTCTTCTTCCGCAGCTTTTTTATTTGCATCATCGATTGCTTTTTCAGCTTCTTCTACAGTTAAACCATTTTCAAAACCTTTTTCAATTTCAGATTTTGTTTTAGCTGCTTCTGCTTTTAATTTTTCAATGGCAGCTTCAACTTGTTTTGCTAATTCTGGATCATTTTGAGTATCTGCTTTTTTTAATTCTGCAATTGAATCTTCTAAAGCTTTATCAAAATTTTTTAAAAATTCTTTTTGAGCTGCTTCCTCAGCTTCAGCTTCTTTTTTCTCTCTTAGTTCCTCTTTTTCAGCAATTTTATTTATTTCATCTTCAGTAGCTTCTGCAGTTTTTCCAGTATTGAAACCTTCAACGATTTTAGCTTTCTCTTTAGCTGCTTCTTCTTTTAATTTTTCAATTGTAGCTTTAATATTGTCAGCTGAATCTGGATCATTTTTTGCTTCTTCTTCTAATTCTTTAATAGTCTCTGCTAAAGCTTTATCAAAATTCGCTAAAACTTCATCTTGTTTTGCTTTTTCTTCAGCACTTGGTTGTTCAGTAGTTGCAGCATACACGCTAGGTGATAATTGAGTTAGTGCTGCTGTTGATAATAATGTAGCTGTTGCTAAACCTGTAATAAGGAATTTGTTTTTCATTTAAAAACCTCCAAAATTTAATTTTTATCATTTATATCTCTTAAATTTTATCATTATTCTATAAAGATTACAACTTTCTAGCTATAAACTAAATCATATTTATTTATATTAATTTTTAAATTACTTAGCTTTTGACTTCACATACTCAATAATCTTATTTGGTGTATCAATCTCTTCATAAGTCACTTCAGTAGGAGCAACTTCAAGTCCAAATTCTTCTAATCGAACCAATAACTCTACAAAAGCTAATGAATCCATTAGTCCTTCTTCTTTTAAATTGATGTCTTTATCTTCATAGACAACTTCATCTTCGCAGATCTCTTCTAATATTTTTAAAATTCTTTCTTCCATTTTTCTTCTCCTTTCTAATTTGCTAATCGACTTAAAATATAGTTGACTTCTAGTTCTACTCCAATTGGCAATACCGCTTCATCAATATCAAATTTTTCATGGTGATGTCCATAGGCTGTTTCTTCTCCAGATTGACTTCCTAATAATCCATAAACTCCTGGCTTATCGACTAAATAATCTGCAAAGTCATCTGCTCCCATTGCTAATTCATATTTAGTAATAATATGATCGATAGAATCCACCGATTTCGCCACTAGTTGGAATTTCTCTGCTAATTCATGAGTATTAATAACAGGTGCTGCTGCATCATACCAATCCACTTCAACTTCACAACGATGAGTAGCTGCAATTCCTTGAGCAATTCTAGTCACTGCTTCTTTTAAATGAGCTCTTGTTGTATGACTAAATGCACGAATTGTACCTTCTAATAGAGCATCATTTGCTACGATATTATAGCGAGTGCCAGCATGTAGTTTTCCAACTCCTACAACTGCACGATCACCTGGTTCTACTTCACGACTTACAATCGTTTGTAACGCTACAACAATTTCACTTGCTGTGACTAATGCATCATGACCTAAGTGAGGACGACCTACGTGCGCACTTTTACCTGTTACTTTAATTTTGAAAATATCGCAGGAAGCATTCACTGGTCCACCTTGTACCGCAAAAGTACCTACTGGTAACCCTGAATTTACATGGATAGCAAAACTTTCATCAATATGATCAATTTTACCTGAAGCGACGAATTGTTTTGCACCTGCTCCGATTTCTTCAGCTGGTTGGAAGGCAATATACACTGTTCCAGCAAATGTATCTTTTAATTCATTTAATACTTTAGCAGTCCCTAATCCCATTGCCGTGTGAGCATCATGTCCACAAGCATGATTTAAGCCTTCATTTTTAGAAGAGTAAGGCTTATTCGTGCAATCTGGTAGTTCTAAGGCATCAATATCTGCACGAAGTAGAATTGTTTTTCCTTCGCCTTTTCCTCCTGTAATAATCGCTAATGTTCCAGTATCCGCAATTTTTTCAAATGGAATATTTAATTTCGTTAATTCCTCTTGAATTTTTTCTGCTGTTTTATATTCTTTCAAGCTTGATTCTGGATTTTCATGAAAATGTCTTCTTAATGTTACTAACTCTTCGGTAAAAGCTTGTGCTTTTTCTTTAATTTGGCTCATTAAATTCCCTTCTTTCGATTGTAATAAAGAGGCATGACTAGCATGCCTCTTTGGAGATGAATGATGATTAAAATGATTGATTCTTAGAAATTATTTTAAAGAAGCTTTTTCCCAAACTGGTACGTTTGCACCTTTTGAAACTTCTTCAATTTTCTTAGCTGTTTCTGGTGATTGGTAGTATTTAACGATTGTTTTGTAAACTTCGTTATTTTCGTTACCTTCTTTAGCAGCAATAACATTGTAGTATGGTTGAGAAGAATCTGTGATTTCTTCGATAAAGATTGAATCTTTTGTTGGTTGGAATCCTGCTTCAACTGCAAAACCATTGTTGATTAATGAAGCTGCTACATCGTCTAAAGCACGAGCTGTTTGTCCAGCTGGTAATTCTTTAATTTCAATTTTCTTAGGATTTTCTACGATATCATCTTTTGTAGCTAATGTGTTGTTTACATCTTTTAATTTGATTACGCCAGCTGCGTGTAGTAAGCGTAATGCACGAGAGTTGTTAGAAGTATCTTCTGGGATTGCAATAGTATCGCCTTCTTTTAACTCACTAACGTTTTTAATTTTTTTAGAATACACACCCATTGGAGCAATTACTGTATATCCAATTGGTTTGATGTGAGTATTTTGTTCTTTGTTGAAACGTTCTAAGTAAATAATTGTTTGGAATGAGTTTAAGTCAACATCTCCATTTTCTAAAGCTTGGTTAGGTTGAACATAGTCAGTAAATTCTACTAATTCAACATTGATGTTTTCTTTTTCTTTTAAGCGTTTAATAACGTCATCCCATACATCATGGTTCCCTGCGTTAACCCCTACTTTAACTGTCTTTGCTTCTTTTTTAGCATCTGCTGCTTGGTTTGAATTTGAAGAAGTTTGAGCTCCTTGTCCACATGCTGCTAATGTTAATCCTGCTAATGCTGTTACAAATAATTTTTTAATGTTCATCTATAAATTCCTCTTTTCTTTGTGTTTAAATTTATTTATATATCCTTTTTTAGTTGAACTCGATTTCGCTGAAACGACGTCCACTTCACGCCACCCCCACTCAACTACGTTGCTTTGTGTGCGTCGCTCCAGTGATTCGTTTCAGAACGCTCAATCTCGTATCCTTTTATTTCGTAGCTCTTTTTTCTAGGAAGTCACCGATTGCTTGGCTGATAAATACGATAATCAACATAATAATCGTTGCTACTACGATTACGTCTCCTTGGAATCGATTATATCCTCTTGAAATTGCTAAGTTCCCGATTCCCCCAGCTCCAAACGCACCAGCCATTGTTGTTAAACCAATTAAGCTGATTGTTGTTAGAGAAGAAGCACGGATTAAACTTGGCAATCCTTCTTTTAAGTACACACGGAAAATAATTTCCAATGGTGTACATCCCATAGCGATTGAAGCTTCAATCACTCCTTTATCCACTTCTAACAAAGCTAATTGTACTTGTCGTGAGAAGAATGGAACAGTTGCAATAACTAGTGGCACAATCGCACCAGGAATTCCAATTGTAGTTCCAACAATTAATCTTGTTAATGGGATTAATAACATCGCTAAAATGATAAATGGAATCGAACGGAATAGGTTCACCACTTTATCTAAAGTCGCATATAGAATTTTATTTTCTAAAATATTCCCTTCACGAGTAACGACTAACACAACTCCTAAAGCAATTCCTAATACACCAGCAATTAGCCCTGTAATTCCTACCATTAATAAAGTATCAATTGTACTTTTAATAATTTCTTGAGTTACACGAGCATCAATATTTGGAAATAATTGGTGTAAGTTCATCTTATTCAGCCTCCTTTGGTTCATCTAGAATTTCTGTTTGAACACCTGATTGGTGAATATATTTGATGGCTTGTTGAATTTTTTCAGCTTCACCAGATAAACCTACTAGTAAAGTTCCAACAGCAGTCTCTTGAATGACTTCCACATTGGCAAATAAAATATTCGCTGCTACTTGGAATTGAGTCGATAATTTCGTAATCAATGGTTCTCCTGTTGAAGCACCCACAAATGAAATTTTCGCAAGAACATCTCCAGGGTTTAAGTTTAGTAAATGTTCATGTTGTAGAACTGTTTCAATTCCTTTGTTAATATGTGTTGCTGTATCAATGAAATCTTTTGTTAATGGTTTTTGTGGATTCGTAAAGATTTCTAATACAGATCCTTGTTCAATAATTAAACCTTGTTCCATTACGGCAACTTTATTACAAATCTCTTTTACAACTTGCATTTCGTGAGTGATAATCACGATTGTAATGCCTAACTGTTCGTTTACTTTTTTCAAAAGTTCTAAAATAGATTCGGTTGTTTTTGGGTCTAATGCACTTGTTGCTTCGTCACATAATAGAACATCTGGATCATTTGCTAGCGCTCTAGCAATCGCAACCCTTTGTTTTTGTCCCCCAGATAATTGTCTTGGGTAACTTGTAATTTTGTCTTCCAATCCTACTAAGTGTAGAAGTGACTCAACTTTTTCCTTAATTTGCGCTTTAGATAATCCTGAGCGTTTTAATGGAAAGGCAACATTCTCAAATACAGATAAAGTATTCATCAAATTGAAATGTTGGAAAATCATTCCGATTTTTTTACGAGCATCTCTTAATTGAGCCTCTTTTAAACTTGTTAACTCCACTCCTGAAACCGTTACTGTTCCATTTGTTGGACGTTGTAATAAGTTGATAGTACGTACTAATGTACTTTTCCCAGCACCACTATAACCGATAATTCCATAAATATCGCCATCTTCAATCGTAATATTTACTTGCTTCACAGCTTCAACGGTTTTACCTGATTGCTGAAATGTCACATCAATATTTTTTAATTCAATCATTCGTTTCTCCTTTCAAGCAAATAAAAAGCCCGCTCTTTGGTTTTACTCACCAACCAAAGGACGAGTTCTCTCGTGTTACCACCTTTATTCACAGAATTCTCACAAATTCTGCCTCAATCAGTTCATTTAAACTGAAAAGCTATATCGGGCTTTCCCGTAATCGTTTAATAATTCAACGATTAGCACTCAAAGGCCATCTTCAAAGCTTCAACTATTATCTCTTTTCACCAAACCGAGACTCTCTAAAACAGATTCACTTTTACTCTCCTTGTCACAGTGCGTTATGACTATGAATCTAGGATACCAACAAACTCCGTTACAGTCAATTTCTAGATTACTATCACTTGTTATAAGTTTTACTTATATACTTTTTCTTGCATATCCCTCTTCTTTTTTCTACAATGAACTTACGAGGTGATATACATGAACAATTTAATTTCTTATAAAAAAATGCCACTATGGACTGCAGAAACTTTGCCTGAACCGTTTAAAAAAATGCATAATACAAAGGTTGGAACTTGGGCTCAACTGCATATTTTAAAAGGAGAAATCACATTTGAATTTTTAAACGAGGATGGTAGCGTTAGTGATACTGTACTGCTAAATGCGACTACTCCAATTCCATTGGTAGAACCACAACAGTGGCATCGAATCGCTAAAGCAAGTGACGATATCGAATGCTATTTAGAATTTTTCTGTAAAAAAGAAGATTATTTTGCAAAAAAATATGGCTATACTAAGACTCACTCTGAAGAATTAACTGCTCAACCGCTGATTCCAAAAGGGCGTGTACTTGACTTAGGAAGTGGAGAAGGTCGTAATAGCTTATACCTTGCTTCATTAGGATATGACGTCACTTCATTGGATTGGAATGTTCCAAGCTTACAAAAATTACAAGAAGTAGCTACTCAAGAAGGACTTTCACTTGAAGTTGATCCATATGACATTGAATGTGCCGATATTCCTGGCGGACAATATGATTGGATTGTATCAACCGTTGTATTGATGTTCTTACATGAAGAAGTCATTCCAGATGTCATTGAGAATATGCAATCTCACACAGCTTCTGGTGGCTATAATTTAATCGTCGCCGCTATGTCAACTGAAGATGCACCTTGTCCTGTGAATTTCCCATTTACTTTTAAAGAAGGCGAATTACTAGATTATTATGCCGGGTGGGAAATTTTAAAATATAATGAAGACTTTGGAGAACTCCATAAAACAGACGAAAACGGCAATCGTCTACGCTTCAGATTTGCGACACTGTTGGCAAAGAAAGGGTAAGTTGGGACCCCTATGGTCTTAGAATTAACCAATTCTGTAGAACTAGAAATGATTAGTAAAAAAATGGAAATTTGAGCTTATAGTCTCAAATTTCCATTTTATGTTTTTTACTACTATAAAAACTTATTAAAATAATTCTATCTAGAAATTCGCAGTTGAATTAAGACTGCAGCTTTTTGGATAAATGGGATAAATGAAATAATACGATGTACTACTTTCCATCGGTTTGGATATTGTGCCATTGTATAATCAAAACTCAATAATTCTGCATGTTTACCAAATAAATCAAACAATTCTTCTTTAGAAGAAAGTCCCCAATGCATTTTAACCCCTTGTTCCCTAAATTCTTTTTGTTTATTTTTAGATGCAATCATATGATGTTGTAACGTATCAAAATAACATTCATATTGATGAAATTCTCTCTCTAAGTTTGTTGCTAATTCCTTTATATCATTTGTATTAAAGTACATTAACACTCCTTCAATAATGAATAAATAATCTCCTTTTGGATATTGTTCTTTAACAATTTGAATCCATTTATCATCTAATATTGAGTTAGCAATCATCTGTGAAGTAGCTGTTTCTTCAAAAAACTCTTGTCTTAATGTAATGACATCTAAAAAGTCTACACTGAAAAATGGAATATCTTCTGCTCCAATTCTTCCTTGCCTATCATCTAAACCACAACCTAATTGAATGATGACTGGATGTTCATGAGTCTTTATGAAATTCTTGCAGCAATCATCAAAATATTTCGTTCTTAAACAAACTCCGATTCGGTCAAAAAAAGAAACACTTACCATTGATGGAACTTGCTTCATCATTTCTTCGGCTTTTTGATCAATAAATAACCGATTCTTTTGCGAACCTTCTAACGCTTTTGCTTGTAATGTCATTAGCATCGTTTTAGATACTTTATTTTCAAATAATTCTCCCATTGTATCAACTCCTTTTTTAGGCATCCCTAAACTTTATCTCATTCTACTCTTTTCTTTTTCCATTTTCAATACCCTTTTAACATAAAAAATCCTGCTAGTAATTTCTTACTAACAGGATTTAACTTACATTCTTTGATTAAATTTTCTAATAGCTGTTCTCTTCAACTGCTTGATTTTTAATAATTTTTACAATACGACTTGTACCTAAACGACTAGCACCTAATGAAATGAATTTTTCTGCATCTTCTAAGCTAGAAATTCCACCTGCAGCTTTGATTTTCACTGAAGGTCCTACATGTTCTTTCATTAAAGCTACTGCTTCAAATGTAGCTCCACCTGTTGAAAATCCAGTTGATGTTTTAATATACTCTGCTCCTGCACGAGTCACTACTTTACATAATTCAATCAATTCTTCTGTTGTTAATAAACAAATTTCTACGATCACTTTCAAGATTCTTCCTTGACAAGCTTCATGAATTTGACGAATTTCTTCTTCTACTAAGTCGAAGCGTTTATTTTTTACACCCGTAATATTGATGACCATATCGATTTCACTTGCTCCATTAGCAACTGCATCTTTTGTTTCAAAAACTTTTACACTTGTTGTTGAATATCCATTAGGGAATCCAATAACCGTACAAATCGGTAATTTACCTTCGACATATGCTGCTGCTTCTTTGACATAGCAGGCAGGAATACAAGCTGAAGCTGTTCCATAATGAATTGCATCATCTAAAATTTGTTGAATTTCTTCCCATGTTGCATTTTGTGTTAATAGGGTATGATCGACAGTTGCTAAAATTTCTTTTAATTCCATTTGATTCACCTATCCTTATGCGTTTTGACGGTCTTGTGCAATTAAGTTACGTAAAGCTTGTACGGCAACTGTAATTGCTGCTTCTGTATCATGAACGATTGGATTTTCTAATCCTGCAGCATTTCTTTCTTGATTTCCAACTACTAAGAATGTTGAACCAACTCTTACTCCTAAATGACTAGCTACTACAAATAAAGCTGCTGATTCCATTTCTGAAGCTTTTACTCCAAGACGTTTCCAAGCTTCCCATTTTTGTTGTAATTCATAGCTAACTGGCATTACTTCTGGTTCATGTTGCCCATAAAATGAATCTTTACATTGAACAATACCTGCATGAGTTGTATAGCCTAATGTTTTACCAGCTTGTAATAATGCTGTTACAACATCATAGTTCGCAACGGCTGGGAATTCGATTGGCGCATATTCACGAGTTGTTCCTTCTGTACGAATTGCACCTGTAGCAATCACGATATCTCCACCTTTTACGTCGATATCAATTCCTCCACAAGTTCCAACACGAACGAATGTATCTGCACCACTTCTCACTAATTCTTCTAAAGCGATAGAATTCACGGTTATCTGCTACTAATTTTGCATCTTCAAAATGTTCAGCAATTTTCGCACAACGTTTAGGATCTCCTGGTAAAATAACGTATTTACCTACATCTCCTTTACGAATGTTTAAATGATATTGTAATCCTTCTTCTGAATAATTTTGCATCTCTTCTCCTCCTTATAGGTATCATTTGAATACCTTAACTGTAAGATTATAGCATATTTTTATACTTTTTGAAAATGTTCGCTAAAAAAATCAAAAAGAAAAGACTCCCTATAGTAGTATACACCCTATAACTTACTTCACAGGTCTACCAGCGCCCTATACTACTATATTAAGGAAGTCTAATTCTTTTCGTTCTCTCATAAACACACGCCCAACAGAAAAGACTTTCCTTAGTAGTAAGGGGAATAGTAGCCACTCTTCTGGCTACTATTCCTAGGAAATTTTGAGACCTCAGGCTCAAAATTTAGCCATGAGACTTGCTTCGCAAGGCTGCTGGCGTCCTATACTACTATTTAGGAAAGTCTAATTCAATCTTTTAAGCTTCTGTTGTTGCTTCCACTGTTCCTTCAGATACAATTCCTTCCGCTAACTCTTCAGTAGCTTCAACGAATTCTTCTGTTTGAACTGGTGTAGAAGTGCTTGTTTCCATATTACGGTAACGAGCCATACCTGTACCAGCAGGAATAATCTTACCAATGATAACATTTTCCTTAAGTCCAAGTAAGTGGTCTTTCTTACCACGAATAGATGCGTCTGTTAACACACGAGTAGTTTCTTGGAATGAAGCCGCAGATAAGAAACTGTTTGTTTCTAATGAAGCTTTTGTAATACCAAGTAATACTGGACGTGCAGTCGCTGGAACTTCACCATTCATAATTTGTACTTCACGTAATAAGTAGTTTTCTACTGATAATACATCACGAACACGTAATAATTCTTTTGGATCGATAGAACCAGATGTTAATGGTTCACCACGATGGATTGTTTGTCCTTCTTCAACATTTAAGCGAGCTGTAAATGGAACAGTATACGTACGTGTATCTGTTGCACCTTTAATAGTGATTTCTTTAGTACGGCTTCCCGCATTTTCATCAATAGATACAACTTCACCTGTTACTTCTGTAATTGTTGCTCCCCCTTTAGGGTTACGAGCTTCGAAGATTTCTTGGATACGAGGTAAACCTTGAGTAATATCGTCTCCGGCTACCCCACCGGTATGGAAGGTACGCATTGTTAACTGAGTACCAGGTTCCCCGATAGATTGAGCGGCAATTGTACCAACTGCTTCCCCAACTTCTACTTCTGAACCTGTTGCTAAGTTACGTCCATAACAATGTTTACATACACCATGTTTAGTATCACATGTAAATGCAGAACGGATTGTTACTTCTTCAATACCAGCATCAATGATTTTACGAGCAATATCTTCTGTAATTAATTCATTGTGACCAACAAATACTTCACCAGTTACTGGATCTTTTACAGAACGTTGTGCATAACGTCCAATCATACGTTCTTCTAATGTTTCAATCATTTCATTTCCTTCACGGATAGCTGAAATTGTTAAACCACGATCAGAACCACAGTCTGTTTCACGGATAATTACGTCTTGAGCTACGTCTACTAAACGACGAGTTAAGTAACCTGAGTCGGCTGTCTTCAAGGCAGTATCCGTCATCCCTTTACGGGCACCGTGAGTTGATAAGAACATCTCCATAACCGTTAACCCTTCACGGAAGTTTGATGTTACTGGTAATTCCATGATCTTACCATTCGGAGCAGCCATCAATCCACGCATCCCCGCTAACTGAGTAAAGTTAGAGATGTTACCACGGGCTCCAGAGTCACTCATCATGAAGATTGGGTTACGAGCACCAAGTGTTTTCGTTAATGCGCTTTGGATTTCATCTTTTGCAGCATTCCATGTTTCGATAACACGTTCATATCTTTCGTCATCTGTAATTAAACCACGACGGAATAATTTAGAGATTTCATCAACTTGGTTATGTGCATCAGAAAGAATTGTCTTTTTATTTCCTGCAACAGAAATATCTGCAATCCCTACTGTTAAACCAGCACGAGTTGAATATTTATATCCTAAGTCTTTCATACGGTCTAACATCATTGATGTTTCTGTAATGTGGAAACGTTTGAAGACTTCCGCAATGATTTGACCTAAGTTTTTCTTCTTGAATGGTAAAACGATTGGTTGTTTTGCAATTTCTTCCTTAATATTTGAACCTGGTTCTAAGAAGTATTTATCTGGAGTAGCTACTTCTAAGTTTTCCATTGATGGTTCATTTAAGTAAGGGAATTCGTCAGGCATAATTTCATTGAATAATAATTTACCAACTGTCGTTACTAACATGCGTTCTTTTTGCCATTCTGTAAATGGTTTATGAGGAAGCGCACTTGCGTGAATTGCAATACGGCTGTGTAAATGAACATATCCATTTTGGTATGCTAACATTGCTTCGTTCATGTCTTTGAAGTACATTCCTTCTCCAACACGACCTTCTTGTTCTAATGTTAAGTAATAGTTTCCTAAAACCATGTCTTGAGATGGAGTTACTACTGGTTTTCCATCTTTAGGGTTTAAGATATTTTGTGCTGCTAACATTAATAAGCGAGCTTCTGCTTGAGCTTCTTGTGAAAGTGGCACGTGAACCGCCATTTGGTCCCCGTCGAAGTCGGCATTGTAGGCCTCACACACTAATGGGTGAAGACGGATTGCACGACCTTCTACTAGAGTTGGTTCGAATGCTTGAATCCCTAATCTGTGAAGAGTAGGTGCTCGGTTTAATAGAACTGGGTGTTCACGAATGACTTCTTCTAAAACTGCCCAAATATCATCGTCTAAACGTTCAATTTTACGTTTTGCACTCTTAATATTTCCAGCAATTTCACGTTCTACTAATTCTTTCATTACGAATGGTTTGAATAATTCAATCGCCATTTCTTTTGGTAAACCACATTGATACATCTTCAAGTTTGGTCCTACTACGATTACAGAACGTCCTGAGTAGTCTACACGTTTACCAAGTAAGTTTTGACGGAAACGACCTTGTTTCCCTTTAAGCATATGACTTAATGATTTCAATGGACGGTTACCTGGTCCAGTAACTGGACGGCCACGACGACCATTATCGATTAAAGCATCAACCGCTTCTTGTAACATACGTTTTTCATTTTGAACGATGATACGTGGAGCGTTTAATTCTAATAAACGTTTTAGACGATTATTACGGTTAATTACACGACGGTATAAATCATTTAAGTCACTTGTTGCAAAACGTCCACCTTCTAATTGAACCATTGGACGTAAATCTGGTGGGATAACTGGAATAACATCCATTACCATCCAACCAGGTTTATTTCCTGATTCACGGAAAGCATCTAAAATATCTAAACGACGGGTTGCACGAGTACGTTTTTGTCCTTGAGCTGTTTTTAACTCTTCTTTTAATTCTGCAATTTCAGCTTCTAAGTCAACATTGTTTAATAATTCTTGAACAGCTTCAGCACCCATTGCTGCGTGGAAACGAGTTCCGAATTCCATACGTTTTTCACGGTATTCACGTTCACTTAATAATTGTTTTTTCATCAATGTTGTGTCACCAGCATCGATAACAACATAGCTTGCAAAATAAATGATTTCTTCCAACGCACGAGGACTCATGTCTAACACAAGTCCCATACGGCTAGGAATTCCTTTAAAGTACCAAACATGTGATACTGGAGCAGCTAATTCGATATGTCCCATACGTTCACGACGAACTTTTGAGCGAGTTACTTCAACGCCACAACGATCACACACTTTTCCTTTATTATTAATTTTCTTTAATTTACCACATGAACATTCTAAATCTTTTGTTGGTCCAAAAATCTTTTCACAGTATAGACCATCACGTTCTGGTTTCAAAGTACGATAGTTGATTGTTTCTGGTTTGGTTACTTCACCATATGACCATTCACGAATCTTATCAGGAGACGCTAAACCAATTTGCATACTTTCAAAATTATTTACATCTATCAAGGGGCCAACCTCCCTCTTCTTTGGAATTGCCCTACGATTCCAATAGTTATTCTTAGTCTAAAGTTTCTTCTGTATCTTCTGAATCTTGAATTTCTTCAGTTTCTTCTACTGCTGTTTCAACTGCTTCTGTTTTTTCTCCAGAAAGTTCAGCAATACGGTCAGAATATTCATTTAACTTACGTGTTTTTTCGCTCATTTTTTCAACATCATTGAAATTCATACGAGCATCGTCGTCCATGTCTTCTAACTTAATTTCTTCATCATTTTCGTCTAATACTTTCATATCAAGACCTAATGCTTGTAATTCTTTTACTAATACGCGGAATGATTCAGGTACACCTGGTTTAGAAATTTGTTGACCCTTCACAATTGATTCGTAAGTTTTCACACGACCAACAACGTCATCTGATTTGTATGTCAAGATTTCTTGTAATGTGTATGCAGCACCATATGCTTCTAGCGCCCATACCTCCATTTCTCCGAAACGTTGTCCACCAAATTGAGCTTTACCTCCAAGAGGTTGTTGAGTTACTAATGAGTAAGGTCCAATTGAACGAGCATGAAGTTTGTCATCAACCATGTGGGCAAGTTTAATCATATACATTACCCCTACTGATACACGGTTATCAAATGGTTCCCCTGTACGTCCATCATATAAAATTGTTTTCGCATCACGAGCCATACCTGCTTCTGCAACAGTTCCCCAAACATCTTCATCTTGCGCACCATCAAATACTGGTGTTGCGATGTAAATGCCTAATTCACGAGCTGCCATTCCTAAGTGTAACTCTAATACTTGTCCAATGTTCATACGTGATGGTACCCCTAATGGGTTTAACATGATATCAACTGGTGTCCCATCAGGTAAGAATGGCATATCTTCTTCCGGCATAATACGAGAAACTACCCCTTTATTACCGTGACGACCGGCCATCTTATCCCCTTCATTAATTTTACGTTTTTGAACAATGTATACACGAACTAATTTGTTTACTCCTGGCGCTAATTCATCACCTGCTGCACGAGTGAATACACGTACATCACGAACGATACCGCCTCCTCCATGAGGAACACGTAATGAAGTATCACGTACTTCACGAGCTTTTTCACCGAAGATTGCATGTAATAAACGTTCTTCTGGTGATTGTTCTGTTAATCCTTTAGGAGTAACTTTACCAACTAAGATATCCCCATCTTTAACTTCCGCACCGATACGGATAATTCCGTTTTCGTCAAGGTTCTTCAATGCATCTTCCCCAACGTTTGGAATTTCACGGGTAATTTCTTCTGGTCCTAATTTTGTATCACGAGCTTCTGAATCATAGTCATCAATATGAATTGAAGTATATACGTCATCTTTTACAAGACGTTCGCTCATGATAACCGCATCCTCATAGTTATATCCTTCCCAAGTCATGAATGCTACTAAAACGTTTTGTCCTAATGCTAATTCACCTTGTTCCATTGAAGGACCGTCTGCTAAGATTTCACCAACATCTACTTTATCGCCTTTTGAAACGATTGGACGTTGGTTATAACACATACCAGCATTTGAACCATGAAATTTAGTAATATTATATTGGTCTAATGAGCCATCTGCTGTACGTACACGTACTTGATTTGCATCTACAAATTCTACGACACCTTCACGTTTACATAGTAAAGCTACCCCAGAGTCATGCGCTGTTACATATTCCATACCTGTACCAATAAATGGTGCTTTTGGATTTAATAACGGAACTGCTTGACGTTGCATGTTGGCACCCATTAACGCACGGTTTGAGTCGTCGTTTTCTAAGAACGGGATACATGCTGTCGCAACAGCAACTACTTGTTTTGGAGATACGTCCATGTAGTCTACACGTTCTACAGGAACTTCTAAGTTTTCTGATACGTAACG
>QWCR01000394.1_pt1 | contig 20948 bp, 17 predicted proteins | sample 1972581 | NCBI WGS metagenome assembly QWCR01 (sample SAMN09866703, study PRJNA288562) | Human oral metagenome isolate pre4_saliva, whole genome shotgun sequencing... | isolation source: mouth | host: Homo sapiens | place: USA: California
AACCTCCCTTTTTCTCGTCCACGCAGTAAGGTTTCACATTCTTTCAGATAAGCATATCCATTGGGGAATAACAATTTGAGTTCTTCTTCTGCATAAAGATTCGCTGTCTCATTTTCTAACTTGTATGGGAATATAACATATCTATTGGAAGAAAGATTATCGTATCGGTGTACATCCTCTCCTTTCAACAATGGTTTAACTAATCCTTTCTCTATCGTTACTCGTTTATTCAACTGTTTCGATTCGCCAGTAATTGTTGATTGGGTTTCTGTGCAGTCATATATGAAATAAACATCATCCTTACTTGTTGCAATACCTTGGAAAATCTTTTCAAAAACATCTTCCAGTCTTAATGGCTGTTCATTGAGTTTGTTCAATAATTTCGAAACTTCGCTTGATGCCAACACCCATGTGTCTTTGTTTAATTTGTCTGTATTCACAATTGATGATGTATCCTTTGATAAATTCTCCAAATAAGATTTCAATTCTATGTTGGACTCAAGATTTCTATCAAGTTCATAATACTCAAGACAATCACTATTGGGCTTAAACCATTGTAAGCCTGTGTAGGTTGAGGCGTTGAATACCTGATATTCGCTGAAATTTATTATTTTCTTTGCCGCTTTTTGTTTTGAAACAACGTCTCTCAGCCCTTTGCCAAATGCAGCATTTGTCCATTTTACAGGCATTATAAAATTGACAATACCGTTTGAACTTATAAGTTGTAAAGCTCTCTCAACAAAAGCTACATATAAGTCAAATGAGCCTGTTGCAGAATTGTAGTTCGCAACTAAATAGTCTGCAAAGTCAGAGTTGCTATTCCTAATTCCTTGAATTCTTAAATACGGCGGATTGCCTATCACGATGTCAAATCCGTCTGCCACACCAAACATCCATTCTGGGTCAAAGAACGGACTGACTGTGTTCTGGTCATAGGGATTCCATGACGCCAATTGTTTTGCGTCTTCTGGAGCAAAGTTATCATCGTCTGAAAGGAGCCTTGCCAGTTTCTCGCGCAATATCTGATCTTTCTCTCTTAAACGATGTTTAGTAGATGCCGACTTTGCAGAGAAATGCTTATGGCGTATCTCTGCCAACTCATTTCTCGTTGGTTCAATCTCCGGGTTCTCAAAGAGATTTCCTTGCAGATCTCTCTTTTTCTTTGCAATAAGCGTATTGGCTGACACAAACTTCGTTTCGAGGTTTGGAAGCGTTGGTATGCCAAAGTTGGGCTTTGACGCATCCTTCTCGCAATCACATATCAACGAAATAAAGAAGCGTAGCTTTGTAATCTGTGCTGCTATGCTTTGTATGTCGCTACCATAAAGGCAATTTTCAATGACCGATAGTTTCAAGTCATATACATTTTCATCTGGCGAAATACGCTCCAGTATCTCAACTATTCTGTTGAGCAGTCCCATTGGGAACGCACCAGATCCACAGGCTGGGTCAAGTATCTTTACACGCTTTAATCGTTCTGCTGTTCTCTTATATTCTTCTGCCTCCGCCTCGTCAAAGCTGAAATCACTACTGAACAATGAACGCACAAAATCATTGTTGCCCAAGTAAGCAATAAGACTTTCGTCAACCATATAATTGACTATTTCACGAGGAGTATAGAATGACCCACTCTGATTACGTGCCGTTTCTCTCGTCTCAGGGTTGTAAGCTCCAAGAAGATTCTCGAACACCTTACCCAAGAGTTCAGGGTCAAGAGCAACCTGCTGCTCTTCAGGAGAGTTTTCTTCAATGGTGAAGTTATAACGGCTTAGGATGGATATCAAACCTATTTCGGCCGCAAAGAACAGGTTATTAGGAACAACAGCGCGATGCTTGAAACGCCCATCAGCAAATCGCGCATCGTTTCTGCTGAAACCATCGAAGTTATAGCACTGCTCCACTCCATCACTATAACGTGTCTTATCCAGGCACTCAAACAGCCCACCATTCAAGAATGGAACTTCTGCAAACAGATTGATAACTTCCTGCTTACTGATAGAAAATAATTCCGCATAGCGATATAGCGTCTTGACATCACGCTTACTTGAGGAGGCGAACTTACGGGTATTCCCATTCTCATCCTTGATAGCACGGTTCAACGTACCAAAGAAAAGATTTTGCAGGATAGCATTGTAATAATTCCCCTCCGTTTTACTATACGGGTCAAAGTCTTTGAGGATAGTTGAGAGGAAATCAGCATCAAAGATACGATCGGGTACCAACTCTTTTTGTTTGATAAACCAAACAAACATGATACGCGTTATCATGCGGATTATTTTCTTCTCAATGTCATCTCGGTCATCATCTTCTATAGCCGTGTCATTGGGAAAAGTTATATTTGACGCGTCACTAACAGCCCACTGATACCATTCAAACAAGTCTCTGTAGAATTGTTTGGTAAGAGCCTCGACAGAGAATGCTTCCTCAATTTTCGACATATCCAATGTGTCTCTATTCTCATATAGTTTGTTAAAGTTATTTGCTGCAGTACGACAAGATTGTCCAGGACCCAGCAAGAATGTGTATCGTTTACTATCTGTGACATCTTTCTGACTACCTTTCTTATGACAAAAGGTGAAACGCCAATCCCATCGGCTATCATCACCATAATGAAACAGCATAAAAGCGCATGAGTAATCAGCCATGACTGCGCGGACAAGCTTCTGTATATTCACTCGGTTCCTCTCCATCATGACACGGTCACTGACCGTAATATCAAAGATCTGCAACAGTTCGACTCCAACATATATTTTTCCCACATGCTTAATACTATGTATTCCTGTTGCTTCAGCAAGAGGTTTCCACTCTGGTTGATTATCCAAGAGCTCTGCTTCAGATTCATCTTCAAAATTATCTTCTCCAAAGATAGGGAAGATTATATTCTCTAAGAAGGAATAACTGCCTTGATACCGCTTATTCAAATATGTTTTTAAAGAATCTATATTCATGATTGATTGTTTATTTGATTGTACCTAAAATGATTGTTGCCTCACCCTGTCTTCTCTTCACATTGGCAACGAGTTTACCTATTTCTCGTTCCAGTATGTCGTCTATTTCCTGCTGGTTGATGGTAAACAGGCGTGAATCTCTTTCTTCTAATTCTTTATCAATAGCAATTATTTTTTTGATAATGTCGAAACTACCTTTATCTACAAGTCTTCTTGCATTCTCTAAGATGGTTTTAGATTTAGCAGAGATGGTGGAGTTATTATATAATTTTACGATAATTCCAAGAGCTTGGTTCCTTTTATCTCCCGCCTTTGACTTATAGATACGAACAAAATATTGATTGTATGTCTTGATTGCATCTTCTGATAGCTGCTTCCAGTTGCTGGGTAAAGGTACACGCTTTGTATCCTCATCTACTTGCATCTTTTCTAATAAATCAAGAATGGATATAATCTTGGTTTCCAGATTTCCCTCTTCCCTTTGATTAATTCTTACTACAAGTCTTGTAGAATGAGGTGCTTTTACGATAAAATATGCTGTCCCTTTCTTTGCTTGAGCTATCTGCCAAGCCTTGTTTTCCTTTTCTATTTGTTCGTAGCGTATAGGATTTGCTTCCTTATATTGCTTCAACTCAAAGACATATTTCTGTAGAGGAGATTCTTCTCCATCTATTGCTTTAACAATATCATAATGTACTACACTTTCTTTTTCTGAGAAAATTTTACTATCTTCTCCAAATAAGATGTGGAATGATTGTAATTTAGTGTATGCATTTTGAACCAACTGTATCTGTGCGTCACCTTCTGCACTTGGCATGAAGTTGTAAACATAAACAACAGGCTCCTTACTACCAATACGGTTTACACGACCTATACGCTGCATTAGTCGAGTGGCATTCCATGGGGTATCATAGTTTAGAATGACATTGGCACGATGTAGGTTTATTCCTTCAGCTAAAACTTCAGTTGTAATGATCACATTATAGTCATCTTTCCACTCTCCATCGTAATTAGCATCGAAGTTCTCTTCTATTGTTTGTTCCAATTCATCACGATTAGCTGCTGTTACGATAAGTGTCTTATAGCCTTTGGCTTTGACAGCTCTTGCTAATGATGAAACTGTATCTATGGCTTCAGAGAAGATAACTAATTTGCCAGATGTATTTTTTTGTGGGTTAAATAACTCTGGCTTTAGGTTTTCTTTGAATGCATCAAATTTTGGATCCTGCGAGTTTCTAGCCCAACGATCACATAGATTTGAGATGAGCTCATAGTCTTTTATTAGCTGAGTATAGTATTCTTTTTTAAAGTCCTTTCGTTTGTATTCCGCATTTTGCCCCTTTTCATTTTTACCTTGTTCCGTTAGTTTAGTGATTTTCTGCCTTATATCTTCGACACAATCATTGAAAGAGACCTTCTTTTTCTGTTTTTTAGTCTTCGCTTCAAAATTAAGTTCTTTGTTAACATCGATTTGCGGGCAAATGAAAATAGTATCATTCTCCCACATTTTTTTCATGTTTTCCGTGTAACGGCGAAGGTTCAATAATGATTGAGTGAATGCAGCAAAAGAACTTTCAAGTCGCTTTACAAGTAGAATCTGCATGATTTTAGCAAGCTGTTTTGCTACATCACCTACACCGCGGTTGCCTCGACCAATATGTTTCTTTTCATTTGTGGGGTCAACAAAATATTCAATGGCACGATAACGGAAGTATTTTAACCATTCATCAGTCTGCAATTTCTCCTCCTCTGTTGGGGAAATTATTGTCATGGTATCAGAGAAGAGCGTTGCTAACTCTTCATCCATGATGTATCTAAGGTTGTTTGGTCCAACAATCTTTGGAAACACCAGTCCTTGGACTTCCATGTCCTCTTTGTAGTATTTCTCAACGTCTGTCCTTGTTCGACGTTCAAGAATGTCATTCAATATACATTCACGAAGTTTTTGAGAAATTCTGTGAAGTCTTTGCTGACGTCCATTTTCTGGAATATCATGTATTAGAATCCCAGTCTCTGTATATATATTGTCTTTTTTGATTAGTAAATCATATTCTCTGTTTATTTCAGCAAAGAACTTTTCTATATTTCCACCTTCCGCTTTCTTTAACGTACTGTCGTTATGGTTGCGTTCAAAGAGGTAAATCAGATTCTTTAGATCATTTGGACGGTTATTCTGTAGGGTAGCAGACAACAGTCCGACGTATGGATAGGAACCTGTGTTAGAGGCTATATTCTGTATCAATGTATCAAGGGATTGATACATTAACGTAGTACTATTCCGAAATTTATGGCTTTCATCAATGACAATAAGACCATAATTCTTCTCTTGGAGAGTCTCCCCAAAGTCTCCTGAATCACCACTATCATCATCCTCCCAACTATCCTCTTCAGTTATATTTCCGATACGTCCTGTTGTTATGAAGTCGATATATGGTGTTATTTTATTATCCGAATCATTATCAAACATAGCTATAGTCTTTTTCCATCCCGACTGTATGGCAGGTGGTGTGATGATTAGAACTTTATGTTCTCTTCCCCCATCTTCTGGAACAGAAAGGAAACGCTTGATAATCAAAGTACCAATGATTGTTTTGCCCAGTCCTACAACATCACCAAGCATGAAGCCACCATGTTCGTGCATAATGTTGATACACCGCTTGACAGCCTCTATTTGATAATCCAGTTTATGAATATGTGTTGGTAAATAGCTCTCAATTTGTTGTCCAAGAGATTTATCAACAATATCACCAAATTCTATTTGTAATAATTTAATATATTGTTCGTATGGCGTGAACTTTTGAGGGTTATTTTTCTGTATGTCAATATAGATAGGTGACTTCTTGATGATCTGTTCCAAGAATACTTGCGTCCAATCTTCTGAGATATTCCACTTTTCTTCAAACCAGCAAATATGACCTTTTGAATTTGAACCATGTTTTGGGCTAGCTGTAATACGTGTAGGGTCTGTTTCAAGATAGTTCAGTTCGGCATTTCCTAATAACCCTTTCTTTGTAAAATTGGAACTCCCAATGATACCAAAAGAGCGATCAGTCCCAGAGAAAATGTAACATTTGGAATGCAAAAACTCTTCTTCATTCTTCTTATTTTTAGAATAAATGCGTATCTGAATTTTACCATTATCGCAATATCTAAGTAGTAGGTTGATGACATCCTTGTATTCATCTTTTATCTCAAGATCGTGTATGTCTGTCTTTATGAAGTCAGAAGGGAAGTTCGCATCTTTATACTTAGGCTTAACAAGTAGCGAAGTATAAACATAAGGATCTTTACCAATAAGAAGTTCAAGCGATGTTTCCTTGCGGTCTAAGAAGCTTTTGAGCTCATCAAGGACAAGTGCCATACCTGGTATATCCCAATAGCCCGTTGCTATTTGGATTTTGTCAATATCCTCATCCAATATACATTCCTTGAGGTAGGACTGCATCGAGAGTGTGGTGGAAGAATTGTCTATAAGATTATTGTGCATTGTTTTGTTATTTTTTTAAGACATACCACGTAACTTTGTCACTTTTGGAGTAGTGATTAGGTTAAACGATTTAGGGATTTAGTTGTAAATGTTGATGGCACTGGGCTTATGTTTAGCTTCTTTATAGGCTGGTTTGAAGTAATACTCTTCTTGCTCTGCCGGTCCATGATCAAGTTCGTTCGCCTTTTTATCTGTCCCATCAGTTGTTCTTTTGTTTTGATATTGTTTACAAAGTTAATAATTTATAATGAATAAGGCAAAGGAAAGTGTGGCTTTTGCGTTGGCAATAAAGGATTTCTTTTGTGGTGGGTTATTCTGCATATTTCTATTGGTTGTTTCGTGGATAACGGCGAATCGGAGAGGAGAGTGTATGGTTTTAAAGAAGAGCAAATAACCTTACATTTTTAGAGGGTCGGTCTCGTGTGCTCTTGTAAGAGATAGACAATAACTATCCTTGTAACCTACTGATTATTAATGGGCTATAAAACGCTTTGTAAAAGGGCATCTTTTGCGTTGCAAAAGGGCGTCTTTTACACATCAAAAGGGCATCTTTTACCATGCAAAAGGTGTCCTTTTACGATGCAAAAGAGCATCTGTTGTTTTTCTAATATGAATCTTTATTACAAACAGGGTGGGGCTTGTTGACTTGGTTCTGGTCGTGTAATGTGGTGTTAATTAAATGTGCTTGTGGAATATAGATGAGTAGACTGATTGATAAAAAGGCAGCTTGATAGATTTATGAGTAGGGGATATACGACATACTCATTGACCCCGTGACTTGTCTGGCGGCAGGTTCAGGAAAACAATCTTTTTAAATTTGCTGTCACTTCTGTCACTTCTTGTTTGTGCTTAATTGCTTGGTAATAAGTATATTGTGTGAAGTGTTAAAAGTGACAGCAAATAGAATTAAAAGTAAATTAGGGTAAAACGAAGGTGAAAAGTAGGGGATTGGGAAGGGAAGAACATCGTGATACATGAGTGGGAAGGTGATGGATGTAAAGAGAAAGGAAGTAAGTGGGGAGGAGGGGAGTGAATATTTGGAGTTGACCGGTGGGTTAAAACGACGTTTAATCACCGTTTATCTTGTCACTTTTCTTTATGATTTCATCCATATAAGAATAGAAAAGGGGTGCAGGAACGTGGGCGGTTGTGCCTGTTTGGTAGACACTGTTGCAGATGTAAAGCAGGTCGGCGGTGTCGCCATGTAGCTCCATGATTCTTCTTGTGAGTTGGTTTCGGGCAAACATACGTTTCATGAAACGGGCAGAAAGACAAGCAGGTACCTTGTAAAACCACAGTTCGTTGTAATATTTTGACAATGTAACACCCCGTGAAGCGACTATCTTTGTAGTTTCTCGGATGACTTTTATGACGATCCCCGTATTTTCCAGCCACACTAATGACTGCAGCATTCACTGCCATGTGTATCCATGTCCATTCCAGCATGTCATGTGGATGCTCTAATTTGATATTACAAGAAGTAAATAACTGGTAAATATTTTGATAATTGGGGATGGTTGTATGGTCTTCTCTCTCTAACATGAAATGATTGAACAGACAAGCGTCCAACTTCATGTCCTCTTCTGTATCCCCTTTACGGAGAGAACCACCTGCAACAGGGAATCCAAGGACGTAATGATATCCCGTCATCATCTCATGAAGCTGCTGTTTGTCATACCATATATTACAACATAACAGTACCGTTCCCGCTATTCCTGCATGCTTTATCTCCTGCATAACATCAGCAATTTTCCCTTGTGTGATGCTGATGACGATCATGTCATACGCCCGTTTTGAGCATGTCAGTACCGTGTATTCACTTGTTGTCTCAATGCCTTTCGTCGTCTTTCGCCCATCGAGCAGAGAGACCGTGAGGCGTTTTATGTTCCTCTTCCTGCTCCCTTCCCTTATGTAATGTTCAACATTGTGTCCTGCCTGTTTGAAGACAAGCCCGTAAGTAGTGCCAATAACCCCTAATCCTACAACCAAAACATCCATGTTGTGATACGTTTTTATTTTACAAATTAATAGCTGTTATTCCCACATTCCTCCCCAATGTGTCCGTATTTTGTGCATAAAACAGAGTCGGAACGTCGATACAAAGGTAATTGTTATGGATAGAAAAGTAGCGTTCTTAAGCGTTAATTAATATTACTCCTTGCGACAGAAACATCTATAACATCAGACTTTCAGAAGATTATCGACAGACGGAACGCATCTAAAGCGAGTATGATATGAGAAAAAGTAAAAAACCGATTGAAATATTTGTTCAGATGATTTATTTGATGTACTTTAGCCAACAAAATGACATAAATATGGACTTTAAATCTCAAACACCCAATTCCGAATTCCTAACAGAGGACCAAGAAAAGCTTTTTTGGGCACAGCGTGCTATGGAAAAGTTCAAGGAATATGACAAGAAACGCACTGCCTATGTGCACCAATTAGAGCATGATTACCAGGCATTAAGGAAGAGTTATGATGAATTGGAGAATGATATGTACGGTGATGTACACGACATGACAAAGGCAGAGCAGCGGAGGCGCAAGAAAATTCAGGCTTATGACAAGATCATGGCGGGCTACAGTGCGTTGCAGTTCATGCAAAAACGTTACATGGTTGACGGTGAATACACAGAAGAGTTTCAGGCTTTTATGCGTAATTACGATGCTGCTTCGATGAAAGAACGGATAAAAAGTCTTGAATGCTGATGACTGACAAAAGCAGCTGAATCCTTCTTTTGCTCGCTCTGTAATATGCTGATATCTAATAGGTTATAAAACGCCTTGTAAAAGGGCATCTTTTGCGTTGCAAAAGGGCGTCTTTTACACATCAAAAGGGCATCTTTTACCATGCAAAAGGTGCCCTTTTACGATGCAAAAGAGCACCGTTTGTTTTGCAAGAGTGAATTAATTTTACAGTTAGAGATGCTTTCATGCCGTGTGGGAAAGGATACCGTACCCTTCCTTTTCTGTTTCTTTATGTCTTTCGTGGTTATCAATCATTGGTTTAGAGACGATGTATAAACCCTTATAAGTCAGTTTTATACATAAAAATAAGAGAAGGTACACCTCACGACGTACCTTCTCTTCGTTCTTAGTCATTTTATTATTTTGAGCCTCTTGTCGGATTCGAACCAACGACCCCGAGATTACAAATCACGTGCTCTGGCCAACTGAGCTAAAGAGGCGGGTGGACAAGCGACTCCTATCGCACCGCTACAACCTTCTACCCTTGCTCCGTTCCCGTCCTGGGGGATTCGAAAGGAGCTGGTCGTAGGAGACTTGTCCATGTTTACTTTACGCACTATTGCAAAAGCGAGTGCAAAGGTACATAATTTATTTAATAATGGCAAATGTGCCAGTATCTTTTCTTGTTTTTAACAAAAAAACGTAATTTAGACGTTCTTATACCTTATTTATAATAATAAATCTGTAATTTTGTATCATGATTTATGAGGAATATAAACAACTCTCGGCATACGCTCGCTATGATGGCTTTTACCTTTCCATCCTTTGGGTAGCGAGTTTTGCTTGCACACTGGGTGCTTCATTGTTGCCGTTATTAGGACATTTCAGTACTTTACTACTGTTTTCCAGCCCCTTTTTTGTGGCTTATCGGCTCAGACTCTTTCGTGATGAGGGTCGTAATGGCATCATAAGCTATGGGCGAGGACTGTTTTATTGCTTGCGTGTTTTCTTCAATGCGTCGGTTCTTTTTAGCTTTTTGCAGTGGCTTTACATGAATTATTTAGACAACGGGCGCATCTATCGGATGATGACAACACTCTTCTCATCGCAGGAAGGACGGCAAGCACTTACCGATTTTGGACTGTCTTACGATCAGTTCCAGTCCACTCTGCCCGATATTCTTCAGCCCACTTTCTTTGCATCCGTGAGCTTTATCTATTCAATCATCATCGGTGTCTTCTGCAGTTTGATTATTGCAGCCGTGATGACCAGGACCGTTAAGCGAGTAGGATAGGGCAGAAAAGAACGAAATAAACAAGAAAAAACGACATACCTATTTATCAAGCGATGGATATATCAGTGATCATACCCCTCTATAACGAGGAAGAAAGTTTACCAGAATTACATGCATGGATACGTCGTGTGATGCAAGCTAACGGCTTCACATACGAGATAATATTCATTAATGATGGCTCAACCGACAACAGTTGGGGCATCATTGAGGAGCTTCGGAGCAAGGACGAGAACGTTCATGGTATAAAGTTTCGTCGTAATTATGGCAAGAGTCCTGCCCTATACTGTGGCTTCAAAGCTGCCCAAGGTGATGTTGTCATCACGATGGATGCTGACCTTCAGGATTCACCCGACGAGATTCCAGAGCTTTATCGGATGATAACCGAGGAGCATTACGACCTTGTCAGTGGTTACAAACAGAAGCGTTACGACCCTTTGACGAAGACTATTCCTACGAAACTCTTCAATGCTACGGCACGTAAGATCAGTGGTGTGCATAATCTTCACGACTTCAATTGTGGGTTAAAAGCCTATCGGAGTGATGTTGTAAAGAACATTGAGGTGTACGGAGAGATGCACCGTTACATCCCTTACCTTGCCAAAGAGGCAGGATTCGGGCGTATCGGTGAGAAAGTAGTGCACCATCAGGCACGCAAATATGGTAAATCAAAGTTCGGAATCAACCGTTTCTTTAATGGTTATCTCGACCTTCTGACGCTTTGGTTCCTCACTAATTTTGGTAAGAAACCAATGCATGTCTTCGGTCTGATGGGTAGTTTCGTGTTCTTCATTGGCTTTATTGCGCTGGTATGGCTCATCGTTGAGAAGGTTATTATGCTCGTCAATGGCGTTTATGGCGACCTTCTTTCCAATCATGCTTCCTTCTTTATAGCCCTTGCAGCCATACTGTTGGGAACGCAACTCTTCCTTGCCGGCTTCATTGGCGACCTCATCAGTAGGAGCAATCCACGCAGGAATGATTATCAGATAGAGAAGGAGTTCTAATCTTTCTTACGACTCTTCTGGCATGAAGGGTTGTGAAGAACATGGAGTGGGGTGGTGATGTCATCATCGATAGTTGATGAAGAACGACTTACATCTCACTATTAAACAACGAATAAAACATGAATCAACAGTTTATCAAACAGATAACAGGGACGAATAAGGATGGAAAATCACGCATTTTCCCTCTGCTTAAAGGCAGTGGAGTACAGCTTCTGTTGCTCTTTGCATTGCTCCTTTCTCCCTTCTTTTTCACATCTTGTTCGGACATAGACTGTCCTGTCACCAACGGCGTGTCAGCCAAATACGTGCTGAAAGGCGACAGTCTGCATGACACTCTTACGATATCTGCCATCCGTGATGGGCTGACTGATACCGTTTTGGTCAATCGGTTGGTTGGAAGTAAGTCCTTCCAGCTACCTATGAGTTATGCTGGTGCAAGCGATAAGTTGCGTTTTGTCTTTACAGACACACTGGGTCATACCACTGTTGACACGTTAACCATTGCGAAAACCAGTGTCAGTCACTTTGAAAGTGTTGACTGTCAGCCTGTCTTCTTCCATACCATAACAGGTGCAACAACGACAGGGCGGATCGTAAACAGGATAGAAATCAACAATCCAAATGTAGATTATGATGGATCGAAAGAGAATTTCCACCTATATATTAGTCGTCATTAGCAGTCTTCTGCTGCTTCCTTCGGTAGCTTCAGCACAACGTCGGAAGCCCGTTACGACGGTGAATGAGGACAGCATTGCCTTCTTTCGGGGTATTGCAGTAGGTACAGATGTGGTTGGACCTGCCATGCGTTTGCTTGCCAATTACGGTCAATACGAAGCAATGGTACGTGTAAACATCAAGGATCGGTACTATCCCATCGTTGAAATAGGTGTCGGACAGGCTGATAAAACCGATGAAACGACAGGTGTAAGGTTCAAGACCAGTGCTCCTTATGCCCGTGTGGGTGTCGATTTCAATGTCTTGAAGAACAAACATGACATCTATCGGTTCCTTGTAGGAGGCCGTTTGGGCTATACATCTTTTAAATATGACGTGACAAGTCCCGGTACTTTCGATCCCGTTTGGCATGTTCAGGTACCTTATGAAGCCAATGGCGTCAGCAATAATCAGCTGTGGGTTGAAGCCGTTGGAGGGGTTGATGCCAAGATATGGGGTCCGTTGCGCATGGGGTGGAGTGTCCGTTACAAGACCCGTTTGTATCAGAAAGCCGGTGCAAATGGCGAGGCATGGTATGTTCCCGGCTATGGTCGGGGTGGTACGTCACGCCTTGGTGCTACGTTCAATGTCCTGCTTGAATTCTGATTCAGTCCCTTTTTTAAACTCTAAAGAATCAACATTATGATTAAAAAGAAACTATATTGGCAGATTCCATTCCTTATCATTCTTATCGTTGGCTCGATATGGATTGTACGTTGTCAGCGTTCCATGCCTTATCAGCACAATACGGGAATGATTTTCGGAACGGTTTATCATATTACTTACCAATATAATGAAGACCTGCAACCCGCTATTGAAGCTGAATTGCAGAAGGTGAACATGACATTCTCCACCTTTGAGAAGAACTCACTCATCTCACAGATCAACCAAAACAAGCCTGTTAAGGTTAACGACATGTTTGCTGATGTCTTCAATCTCGCTGAAAAGGTGTCGGAAGAGACCAATGGCGCCTTTGATATTACCGTTGCTCCAATGGTTAATTTGTGGGGATTCGGGTTTAAAACGGGACAACATCCATCAAAGAAAGAGATTGATAAACTACGTAGAATTGTTGGTTATCAGAAGGTTAAGCTTGTTGGTAACACCATTAAAAAGACTGATCCACGTATCATGCTCGACTGTTCTGCCATTGCTAAGGGCTACGGTTCAGATGTTGTTGCACGTTTCCTGAAGCGCAATGGTATTCATAATTTCATGATAGAGATAGGTGGTGAGATCGTAACGATGGGCAATAGTGAGCAGCGTTTGCCATGGAAGATTGGTGTTACGAAGCCTACTGACGATAAGTTGAACAACAATCAGGAGCTTGAAACCGTGCTGAATGTTACGGATAAGGCGATGGCGACAAGTGGCAATTACCGTAACTTCTATTATAAAGGTGGGAAGAAATATGCGCATACCATTGACCCTAAGACGGGTTATCCGGTGCAACATTCACTGCTATCAGCCACTGTCTTGGCAAAGAACTGTGCTACGGCAGATGCCTATGCCACCTCTTTTATGGTGATGGGGATTGACAAAGCACGTGCACTTCTTGAGAAACATCCAGAGCTGATGGCGTATTTCATCTATTCAGATGCAAAGGGTAAGCTGAAGGTATGGTATAGTGAAGGTCTAAAACCACAGGCACCAGGTGTCTGATGGTTGAGCATTGAGGAGCAGAAATGGGGATTTGAAGATTACAATCTGGGGCTTTTGTGGTTACTGTCAGCCCTTCCTTTTCTTCAAATCTTCATTCTTTCACTCCTCATTTCATCCTTTCTTCATCTTTCCTCCTTGCACGATGAAGTGTTGAAAGACGTGTTTTCAGGTAGACAAGTAAATGAGTTGTGGCTTATAAACCATATGTCTTGAGTTCAGAATATCGTACATTGCGCTTAATATTCATTGTTTTCACCCTTCCATTTTTTAATTTTAAACTGTTGACTTACCCCCTTCAACGGTTCTAATTCCTCTAAAGAGAGCCTCCGTTTATGCTCCAAATATATAATAAACTCCTTGAGTTACCCCTGTTTATCGGCATCAGTAATGCCGAACTGGCAGACATTGTAGGGAACACGAAGTTCGGGTTTCATAAGCTGTCAGAGGGTAAAATACTCGTAAAGGAAGATGAAAAATGCGAACAGCTCTACTTCCTTGTAAGCGGTTCGCTACGTGTTTTGAGTCGTGCTGACAATCATCGGTATAGTATTGAGGAGCAACTGAAAGCACCAGCTGTCATACAACCAGAACATTTCTTCGGTCTTATTCAGCATCACACCAAGACTTTCTCGGCTGCAACAGCCTGCAGTCTGCTCTCTTTGGATAAGACAGAGGTACTCCGATTGATGGATGAATCGTTTATTTTTCGGCTTAATTTCCTCAATACTGTTTCTATGCAAGCCCAGAAAGGGAGTCATTATCCATGGCGGCAGCAGCCTACGGACATTCGCGATCAGTTCATTTCTTTTCTTCGTCTCCGCTGTATGACGCAAGCCGGACCGAAGGTTTTGCGCATCAAAATGGAGGATCTTGGACATGAACTGCATCAAAGTCGGATTAATGTCTCCCGCATGTTGAACGCTATGGAGGCTGAATCTCAACTTACCATATCACGTGGTATCATCACAATTCCTCTGTTAGAGAACCTCAGATAATCTGTTTTTCTTTCTTAAAGCTTATGCTATAGGGTTTCACTCTGATATTCGTTCATCTTGGAAAAGAGATATTGGGGCGTGTCGTCCTTTGTCTAATCCCATGTAACACCCAACTGTTCTCCTTCTCTTTTCCCCTTCTTACCTTACCTTTCTTCCCTTTTCCCTTTTTGTTTTGACAAAAAGAAACCTGCCCCTTTGTCTGCAGGAAACCCTCGTATAATGCTATAATACCACAGGATCTCCTCTGAGAAAGAGGCAGGAGAAACGAAAATTAAAACTCGAGAGACGCTTCTCCCATCCGTAGCTGCATCACGCAGCCTATGTTATTAAAGTTACTCATCATGATAATGGGTCGTTGGTAAAGCTCTCAAGAATACTTTTCTGTGTTGTATTCTCCACTTCACCCTGACCTTAACTACCGTATCTCTGTACTCATCCACGCAACGTTATTGTGCATGAAGACCGAGGTGTGTGGTTTGTTAGACCATTTGTTCCAGAACCTCCGTTTGTCAACAGAAGGCTTTCTTTCTCTACAGAGATCACAGATATGGTGGGTCTTCGGTAGTATTCTTTAATTATATGTTTCATAGTCATTATAAGTTAATATTATATTATTTTCCGCAAAGATAATCAAAATAAAGATAATACAAGGCTAAAAAGCCAAAAAATCACAAGAAAAGATAATATTTTGCCGAATAAGATGGTGTGTATGCTTTCCTTTTTTAGTTAATTTTCGCCTGAACTCGTCTTGTTGTCGCCTGTTGAGGCTACTCTTTGGGGCAATCATCATCCGTTTAGAATCTTCTTTGTTGTAGATGTTTACTTGGTTAACAAGCGTGAGAAGCGTCTTGCAGAAGCATACGTTTTGTTATTATTCAGGACTTTTCTTTGCGTTATAGTGTGTGGGAAGATCGTTTTTCTGTGGTTCTTTTGTTCTGAAAGGCTATTTATTTCTTGCATAACCTACTACTTATCCAACTCTCATATACAGTCTGTTATACAAGAATAGTTTTATTTTTTGTTTCCTGTCACTTTTAACATTTCGCGTAAGTAGCACGTTATTAGTATCTTAGAAAGCCGTTTGGAGTGACAGAAATGACAGGAAATTCAGAAATGAAACATGGCAGTCCCTTCTCCATTGTGCAGGAGAAGAAGGAGTAAAGGACTGCTAAGCAACGTCCCTTTAGTGTGTATTAATAGGGTAATCGTCCTTGATAAGTTCAAGTAAATTGATGGGAGGAAGGATGATACCATTCAATACTGTCCCTTCCGTTTTGTCATGTATTATTCCACGTATTGTACCCGTTACGATGGTCGCAATATATCTAAGGTATTCAACAGGTATCTTTTTGTCTTTCTTGATTTCATTGATTCCCTCTGGCGCAATACCAAAGTTACACTGTACTTGGGTTTTTAATAAGAGCTCATCTGCTTGTGCGTAACTCACTTCCATGATGCATCTTACATCACTAAGATCGTTTTTGACAGCAAAACTCACATTCGTATGTACATTTATGTCGTTCTTGTTGTCGTATTTTTCAGGAAAGATGACAAACTGTACTGTGCGTATTTGATTGATTCTATATGGAATTTTCATGTTTATGCTGCTACTGTTCCGTCGATAATAGGTACTACCGATTGGAAGTTTTGTTGGCTTGTTATCCCTTGTATTGTAAATGAATATGAAAGTTCTTTACTCTCATTTTCAATGTATTCGTTTACATCTGTGAAAGTAAACTCAGGTATTTTACCAATGAGAAGTGATAATTCAACAAACTTACTGAGCTTATGATCGAAGTCGCCATTCAGTAATTGAGTTACATAACTCTTAGAACATCCTAGCCTTTCGGCTAATTGTGCTTTGTTAAGGTTATGCAGTTTCATATATGTAGCAATCTCTTCATAAAGATGTTGTTGAATCTCTGCTGTCCAATATTCAGGACTCGACAATAATTCTTCACGTGTCATAAGCCTTCGTTTTATTTCTTTATGGAATCCAAGTATAGCTTTTTCAAACGGCGAAACTCTGATTCATCATTTTTCTGTTTTGACTTCATTCCTCCTAATACGACTATTTTTCCATTGGGTTGTTCTATGCAATAGAGTCGTAAATGTTTGGTTTTGAACTCGTATTCGAGAACGGTATTCTTATTTCTCTGTCGTTCCTTTTTGTTGTATAGATGAAATTTGGTCTCTGGGAGTGATCTTAAATTAGCAACCATATTCATGTATGCATATAAAGTTTTAACCTCACTCTTGTATTGTATCATCGTTTTCTCAAACTCGTCAAAAGGGCAAATGCCATCCACGATGAGCTTGTCGAATTGTTGTTTTCCAACAACTGCTTCTATTCTCTTAAGTGCAAATGTAGGCATATTTTAGTTAAGTTACAACTAAACTATCGTTATTAACATTTGTATACAGTGTGTATGGGTGTAATTCTGTATTATCATGTTGTTTTGAATGTATGGGTACAACAGGTTATATGTCCTGGAGATTAGTTTGAAAATAACAGTGGATGAGGAGGTTAACGAGTAGAAACAATTCTTTTCCTACCTGATATCAGAGGATCAGGGTCATAGATTAAGAGGGAAGAGTGTCTACCGCTTAAGGTCGGGATCATCAGGTGAAACAGGACCGCAGAGAGTGTTTATTCCATCGATAGTATTATTTTCATTCGCAAAGATACGGAAAAGTTTTCATGAATTAAAGCGTAATTGACATATCTTTCCAAGATATTCTCATTGTGATGTATAGCAGGAAACGATGCTATACGTTGCCTTCGGGCTTCTTTTATAAGGGAGATTAAGTAAATGGGAAAGCGAAAAATAAGCCTTTACTGCGGTATGAATAGGAGTGAAATAATAAGGTGTTAGCATGCGAGAGTGCCATGTATGGAGTGTAAAGGTTAAAATACTAAAGCTGTAATGGAGTTATGAGGGGACGGGATAGGAGGACGTTTCATGTAAAGTTATTTCCCAATTGCTTTTTAATAGATGGTCTTTTGCATTGCAAAAGATGCCCTTTTACGTGGTAAAAGGTGCCCTTTTGAGGTGTAAAAGACGCCCTTTTGCAATGTAAAAGGGCATCTTTTAGAAGGGTGTTTGTAACCATTTGTATTTCTGATAGTTACAAAGCCAGAAATAAGAGGAAATCAGTTGTTTTTCGATTTGGCGTAGATAAAAAGTGTAAAGATTTTATTAAGTAGATAATTAGATGGTTTGATGCGTGGGAAAGTAGGTGAGTTCATGGGTTGATGGCTGTACAGGCTGAGTGCTATAGATACGGTTTCATGGGTAGGGAGGTGTACGGACTGGGTTCTAAAATATAGGCTTCGGGCGTTGAATATTGTGCTTTGAGGCTAAGTTTTTATACTTTTATTCCGTCATTTTTTCAGTCTTAAATGGTTGGTTTACCTGCCTTTAACTCCTTCAACTGTTATGATGTCATCGTAAGAATGCGCCTGTTCCCACCGTCTAAATAAACAGACGATGTGCGGAATGTGAATTTTTATTTGTAAGTTTGTAGGTGAAAATAACACTTATAAGGAAGAATATAACTTTATATGAAACGCAGAACGTGGCGCAAATATCATAAATGGACGGGACTTATCATCAGTTTCTTCTTGGTAATGTTTTGTCTTTCGGGAATCGTTTTGAACCATCGTCGGTGCTTTGCTGACATCAATGTGAGCAGAGCAGTGCTACCTGGTCGGTATGATTTCAAGCATTGGAACAACGGATTGTTGCGTGGAACACTGCGTTGTAAGGATGATAAGGGGCACGACATGGTGCTCATCTATGGTGCTGCAGGCGTTATTCGGACAGATACGGCAGCGTCAATCTTCATTGATTATAACCAGGGATTGCCTTCAGGTGCTGATTATCGGCAGATGAGAGGAGTGGTACGGACGAAGAACGGACAGGTCTTTGCTGCAAGTGTCATGGGGCTTTACCAACTCAAACCCCACCATGGCTGGCAGTCGGTGACGCTTCCTGATATGGATTCGGATGATCTGTTGAGCGACATTACCACACAGGGTGACACGCTGGTGGTGCTCTCGCGTTCCTATCTTTATTATGCTACGGCACCTTACCGACAGTTCCATAGGGTAGAGATACAGCCTGCTGTGGGTGACGATGGTAAGGTTTCACTCTTCCGACAGGTGTGGTTGCTGCATAGCGGTGGACTTTTCGGGACCGTGGGGAAGCTGATAGTCGACCTCATAGCACTCATTCTCATTGCTCTTTGTGTGACGGGTGTGTGGTTCTGGGTGCGTCCGAAGCATATGAAAGTTCTGAATTGGCATAATAAGATTGGTGTGTTTACCATCGTATTGACGCTCTTCACGGCGATAACAGGGTGGGCTTTGCGCCCTCCAGTGATGATCCCACTGACCATGAACAACACCCATCCGCTGCCTGGAACAGTCTTGGCAAGCGATAACGCATGGTACGATTGTCTGCGGATGATACGTTATGACGAGCAGAATCACGACTGGTTACTGTCTACATCAAAGGGCTTTTGCTCCTTATCCTCGTTGACATCAAAGCCACAACCCATCACCATTGCACCGCCCGTCAGCGTGATGGGGCAGACGGTATGGCAACGTGACGAGAGTGGAATGTGGCTTGTGGGATCTTTCGATGGGCTTTTCCGGTGGAACAGACAGGCTGGACAGATTGAGCCTTACAATAATATGATGGTTGCAAGGGCTACTATTCCGGGTACGGCAGCCGCCGGTCAGATGGTAGTAGGCTATAGTTCCGACTTCACAGGTGAGGAATGTGTGGCTGATTATTACGATGGTACGTTCTTCTCTGCTCAACCTGAAGAGTTGAGAACCATGCCAATGTCACTGTGGAGTCTTGCCTTAGAGGTGCATACGGGTCGTATCTATGCTGGTGCTATAGGCTCTTTCCTCTTTATCTTTGTTGCCGGATTGTTCGTAATCATCGCACTGTGGTCGGGTAAGAAGAGCTAAAAAGCTTCTTACCTTATCTATAATAGGCGCGAAAAAGAGGTATAACAGGGATAAAGAAGATATAAAATACGAGTAAAAAAGTCCGAGGAATAAAAAAGCTTAAGCCCATGGCTTAAGGTTGGAAAAGGAAATAATGGGGCAATGAAGATTAAGGTTTAAAGTGTAAAGTACAATGTTTGAAGCAGAGACTTCGTTCCCATTATTTCTCACTAAAGTCTGGATTAAAGTTCTCAAAGAACTTTTTCTGCTTCTCAATAAGCTGGTTTGCCTCTTGGTGCATGAACTTACAGGTGAAGTCATAGAGAGGAATTGCAACATGATGGTCCGAAGAGTCTGTGAAGCCAAGCTCTTTATAATAGTTCACAAGGCTCTCATCTTCCGATAAGTCTGCAGCAAATAGGAAGATATATTCGCATCCAACAATTTCTAAAAGACACTCAACTTGGGGTATTATGAACTTCCAAAAGATAATACTACCTAACCTTTGGGGCATATTTAGTGCTTCCCATTTCTCGCGATAACCGTCATTGATGCAGAAATGAACAATCTCTACACCTGAATAAGTCTTACCTACGTGGCGTTGATTGCCCTTGAATATCTTATCAAAGGGAACTTCTTCTGTACGAAAAACACGCTCAAGTGATTTTTTTGTAAGTCCTTTTTTTGATCGAAAGGATTCTAATAACTCTTTAATTACTTCTTTTTTATCTTCGGATGTACTCTCGTCTGATAGCTTTTTTAGAAGGAGGTTGTATATGTCCTGTAACTGTTGGTATTGTTCTGCTTCAACTATTTTATCATAAAGCATACCACATTTTAATGAGAAATAGAATACAAGGCTTCCTTTCTTATCTTTTATTACATAATAGGCGGTTGTGTTATTTTCGTCTTCCTCATATGCTTTATCCTTGAGGTTATGCTCAAGTTGATTATTCCTGCGATTGTAGAAGTCTTCAACTATCCGCATATTCTCCTGCTTTCCAGCAAGGCGCTCACAGGAAAAACTATCCAATACCTTCCTTTGTTCTTCTGTAATTTTCATTATATAAAGGTGTTTCCTTTCGTATTATACGCCTAAGATGTTCAGCATAATTCGTCTTTGCTTTATGCGTTGGGCATCAACGCGGATGTCTTCAACCCTTATTTTTGCCCTACAAGCACTGTCGGGAT
>QWCR01000557.1_pt1 | contig 20469 bp, 21 predicted proteins | sample 1972581 | NCBI WGS metagenome assembly QWCR01 (sample SAMN09866703, study PRJNA288562) | Human oral metagenome isolate pre4_saliva, whole genome shotgun sequencing... | isolation source: mouth | host: Homo sapiens | place: USA: California
TGTTGTAGCCGATGTTTCAAAGGATGAACCAATGCAGCCACAAATGCCAATGATGTAAAAATAATAGCCAAAACAAATAATTTGAATAATTGGCTATGATATTATAAAATAAATTCATAAGTATTAAAGGAGACAGAAAAAATGAGAGAAATAACAGATAAAGAATTTTTTGAATTATCAAAAACTGATAGTGTAAAAGTATTTGACTTTTGGGCACCATGGTGTGGTCCATGTAAAATGTTAGCACCAGTATTAGAAGAAGTTGCTAGCGAATTTTCAAACATCGAATTCTACAAAGTTAATGTAGATGAAAATCAAGAAGCTGCTGGTGAATTTGGTATTATGTCAATTCCTACACTATTAATAATGAAAAATGGTGAAGTACTAGAAGAAAAAACTGGATACCAACCGAAAGAAGCATTAGTAGAATTACTATCTAAATTCTAATAGAAAAAAGCTACGGAATTAATATTCTGTAGCTTTTTTTGTAAAGAGAAAACAAGAAATAGCTCGATGTTAAGCTATTCCTTGTTTTATTTAATTAATAATTTTTTAAATATTGATCAATTTCCCAATCGGTAACTTGAGTTCTGAATGAATCCCACTCGATTGATTTTGCTTCTATAAAGTTATAGAAGATGTGATCTCCTAATGCATCTTTCATAATAGGTGAAGTTGATAATTCTTTTAGTGCTGTATATAATGTTGAAGGTAATTCATCTATACCGTTTGCTATTCTTTCTTCACGAGTCATAACATAAATATTACTTCTAACTTCAGGCGCTGGAACTAGTTTATTTTCAATTCCATCTAAACCTGCCGCTAAGATAGTTGTCATTGCTAAGTATGGATTTGCAGCTGGATCTACTGATCTAACTTCTACACGTGTAGATTTTCCACGAGCAGCTGGAATACGAACTAGAGGTGAACGATTTGAAGTAGACCATGCAACATAGCAAGGTGCTTCATAACCAGGTACTAAACGTTTATATGAGTTAACTGTTGGATTACATACAGCTGTGAAACTACGAGAGTGTTTAAGAACTCCTGCGATGAAGTGTGATGCTACTTCACTTAACCCATTTTCGCTGTTTTCATCATAAAAACTGTTTTCCCCGTTACTAAACATAGAAACGTTACAGTGCATTCCAGATCCGTTAATACCAAAAATTGGTTTTGGCATAAATGTTGCGTGTAAACCGTGTTTTCTAGCAATAGTTTTTACAATTAATTTAAATGTTTGAATGTTATCGCAAGCTGAAATTACATCATCGTATTTAAAGTCAATTTCGTGTTGACCTGGAGCAACTTCGTGGTGACTTGCTTCAATATCAAATCCTAGGCGTTCAAGTTCAAGAACGATGTCACGGCGTACGTTTTCTCCTAAATCTACAGGAGCAAGATCGAAGTAACCACCGTTATCGTTTAATTCTAAACTTGGTTCACCATTTTCTTTAAGTCTGAATAAGAAAAATTCTGGTTCAGGTCCAAGGTTTAATGTATCGAATCCTAATTTTTTCATTCTTTCAAGTGTTCTTTTTAAATTACCACGAGGATCACCAGCAAAAGGTTTTCCATCTACAGTATAAACGTCACAGATGAAACGAGCTACTTTACCGTATTCGCTATCCCAAGAAAATACTAAGAATGTGTTTAAATCTGGGTAAAGATACATATCACTTTCTTCAATTCGTACAAAACCTTCAATTGATGAACCATCAAACATCATTTTATTGTCTAATACTTTTTCAATTTGACTAACTGGTACTTCTACATTTTTAATTGTTCCAGTAATGTCAGTAAATTGTAATCGAATATACTTAACGTTTTCATCTTTAATTCTTTTAATTATTTCTTCTCTAGTAATAGTTTTAGTCATGTTGTCTCCTTATTTTGTAGAAAATTATCGTAAAAAATCTAACACTAAAATTTATTCTTTTTGTTGTTATAAAATCTAGATAAATCACCACGTCCAATTGAGCGTTCTCTAGGTAAACCATTTGGCCCTGCGAATATATCGTTATGGATAATTTGTCTAATTTGAGTTGTCTCAGCAGGAACTTCTTTTTCGTTAATAATTTCATCTATAGCTTTTAAACTAAAGCCCTTTGTTAGAAGGTCTTTAATTGTTAGCAGTTTATCGATGTCATTAAATGAAAATAGCCTAGTATTACCTTCAGTGCGTTTTGGTGTAAAAAGTTTTTTTTCTTCATAATATCTTATTTGTCTTGCAGTAAGTTGTGTAATTTTTGTTACTACACTTATTGAAAAAACGGGAAGATTTTTTTGTAGTTCTTTAAACCCCATAATAACACCTCTCTAATTAATTGTTGTGAAATAAAAATTTTATATCTATTAAGTATAATAACAAAAATAGATAACAAAATAAAGAGTATGTTATAAAATCTAACATAAAAAATTAATTTGGGATGATATAAGTAATTTTTTTATAATTAAATCTTAAAGTGTGTTTAAAATTTTTCTAAATCATGATAAAATAAAGTTATATAAAAAAGAAAGGATGATAGTATGGCGATATTTTTATCTGTTGTAGTTTTTATTATAACATTTGTATTACTATTAGGTTCATATATAGTCTTAGTGGCAAATAAAAAAATAAAAAAAAGACGTATGGATAAAGTATTGAAATTGGTAGCTGCATACAGTCTAGTTGCTGCATTAGTGTACTGCTATCAGTATTTATACTTATAAAAATATATATTAACAATTAAATATTAGTTTGGATGTGAAAAATTTGAAAAAAGATTCCTTGTTTAAAGGGACTGCGATACTTAGTTTAAGTTTAATCTTAACAAAGATTTTAGGAGCGGTATATCTAATACCTTTTTATCAGATAATTGGTGGAGAGGAACAAATGGCTTTATTCAACTATGGATATAGTTATTATGCAACTATACTAGAGATTTCTGGTGCAGGAACACCACTAGCAATAGCGAAATTAGTAGCTAAATACAATGCATTAGGTGCATATAGTGTTAGTAGAAGAATTTATAAGCTAGGATCTTGGTTATTGGTAGTAATGGGAATTGTAGGTTTTTGTATATTATTTTTTGGTTCTGGATATATATCAGATCAAATTTTAATAAGTAATCAACAAAAATTTACTCCTCAAGATGGGGCATTAGTTCTAAAAAGCTTGAGTTTTGGTATTCCGCTAGTTTTAGTATCATCAGGAATTAGAGGATTATTCCAAGGTCATGAAATTATGCTACCTTCGGCTTTAAGCCAATTTATTGAACAAGTGGCACGTATTGCTTTTATGCTAGGAGCAACATATTTCATTATGAGAGTTTTAGGATATGGAGTAGTTGAAGGAAATGTTAGTGCAACATTTGCAGCAGCGGTAGGAGCTGTTTTTTCTTTAATTACACTTTTCTTTTTTTATTCTAAAAATAGACGAAGTTTAGATTTTAATATAGAAGAAGATGAAGTACAACTTGACATTTCAACATCAGCATTAGTAAAAGAATTCTTTTCAGTTTCAATTCCATTTATTTTTATTGTAGGATTATTCCCAATTCTAAATATTATAGATCAACATAATTTTATTCATGGAATGACGAAAATAGGTAAAGCAGATATTGTAGATGGAAGGTTCTCAGCATTACAACTTGTTAATAAAGTAGTTATGATTGCTGTGGCAATTGCCCCGGCATTTTCTAGTACATTTTTACCTTCAATTACTAGATTATTTGCACAAGGTGATAGAATTACTGTTAGTAGTCAAATTAATAAAGTTATTTTATCTTTAATGATGATCGTGCTACCAGCATTGGTAGGTATGTATGTATTAGCCGATCCAATATATTCTGCTTTTTACAGTAGAAGTTTAGAAAATGCAGATTTATTGAGGTTTTATTTACCACTGGCTGTACTTTATTCGATTTATAGTTTAACTAGTATAATAATGCAAGCTGTTAATAAGCAATTGTTAAACCTAGTTGCCATTGTTGTAGGATTAATTGTTAAGTATTTAACGATTACCCCATTTGTAACGAATTTTGAGACAAATGGTGTAATTCTATCTTCAATTACAACTTATCTTGTGATGATACTAATTAATTTAGTTATTATTAATACAGAAGTTAGGCTTAGAATATTTGAATTTGTTTCTAGATTTTCAATAATATTAAGTAGTTGTTTCATTATGTTTATTACTGTTGCAGCAATATATGAGTCAATACTTACAAACTTTGTAATTGAATCAAAAATTTCAAGTATGATACTAATTATGATTTGTGCAATCTTTGGTATTGTTATCTATTTCTTCAGTATAACTATGATGAAATTCGATGAATATTTATTTGGAAGAAAGATTAAAATTTCATCTTTAAGAAGGTTAAGGAGATAAGCATAGTGAGGCTAGATAAATTTATTAGTACAACTACGACATTAAGTAGAGCAGAAGCGAAAAAAGTTATTAAAAAGGGAATATTAATTAACGAAACTGTTGTGGATATATTAAGAGATGAAGACCGTATTTACAAAGTTTTTCCTGTCGGTAGACTTGATAAAGATACTGAAGGACTAATGTTACTTACAAACGATGGTGAGTTGGCTCATAAACTCATCTCCCCTAAGAAAGATGTAGAGAAAAAATACTATGTTGAGGTAAGTGGAGAACTAAAGAATGAACATCTCAAAATTATAAAAGAGGGTGTGATTTTAGAAGATGGGTATAGGTGTAAACCTGCGCGTTTAGAAATATTAGATAGTAGTGAAGGAAATAGTAAAGCAAATATATTCATTACCGAGGGGAAATTTCATCAAGTTAAAAGAATGATGAAGTCTCTTGGAGCAACAGTAACATATTTAAAAAGATTGTCTATAGGGAGTTTGAAATTAGATGAGAATCTAAAATTAGGCGAGTATAGATATTTAACAGATGATGAATTAAATAAATTAACTAAATAACGGAGGAAAATATTATGACTATTGATTTTAAACAAGAGGTTCTAAATCATAAAGAGGACCTACTTAAAGATTTATTTGAATTATTAAGTGTACGTTCAATTTTAGGAACAGATATAACTGAGGAAACTCCATTTGGAAGTGGACCAAGAGAAGCATTGGATTTAATTTTATCTTTTGGTAAGCGTGATGGTTACAAAACTAAATTAGTAGAAAATAAAGCAGGGCACATTGAAGTGGGACAAGGAGAAGAATTATTTGGTATCCTTGGACATGTCGATGTAGTACCGGTAGTAGAAGCTGACTGGACTAGTCATCCATTTAAACCAGAAATAAGAGATGGTAAAATATTTGCTCGTGGATCATTAGATGATAAAGGACCTACAATGGCAGCTTACTATGCTGTTAAACTTCTAGATAAACTAGGTGTAAAATGGAATAAACGAGTAAGGGTGATTGTTGGAAGTGATGAAGAAACTGGATTTAGATGTGTTGAAGCGTACTTTAAACACGAAGAACAGCCAGCTTCTGGATTTACGCCAGATGCAATGTTCCCATTAGTGTATGCTGAAAAAGCAAGAGCAACTTTTGATCATAAATTAAAATTCGTTGATGAAGATGGACAATATAATTATAAACTTGTTAAGTTTAACGGTGGACAAGTTCTTAATATGGTTGTAGCTAGTGCAAAAGCTGAATTAGAAGGTGAAGCATCAGATATCAAAGAAAAATTTGAAAACTTCTTAGCGCAAGAAAAACTTGAAGGTGAAGTTGAGGTAGGGAATACAATTAAACTTACACTTAAAGGGAAAGCTGCACACGGTTCAACACCGCAATATGGTATTAACGGTGCAACAAAATTAGCAGAATTTTTAAGTACATTAGGATTAGATAACAATGGTAAAAACTTTGTAGATTATATAGTAGAAAAACTTGCTAATGATCCATTTGGTGAAAAATTAGGAATTAATTACTCTGATGATGAAATGGGAGAAGCTACATATAACTATGGAATTTTAGAGTATGATTTAGAAAGAAAAATTGGGTTAGTTTCAACGGACTGTCGTCATCCTAAGAAATTTGATTTAGTTGATAGATTGAATGGGATTAAGGTAGATAATATAGATATTGAAGTAACAAGTACTAAAGAAGCTCACTATGTACCAAAAGATGATGAATTAGTTACAACATTAATGGATGTGTATAGAAAACATACAGGGGATACTAAAAATGACGCATTTGTATTAGGTGGAGGAACATATGCACGTTGCCTTAAAAAAGGTGTTGCATTTGGATTACTTTTCCCAGGTAAGGAAGATACTATGCACCAAGCAAATGAATATTTAGAAGTTGAAGATTTATTATTAGCTACTGCAATCTATGCAGAAGGAATTTATAAACTTTGTTGTGAACAATAAATTTTATAAAAATATTTATTTTATATAATGTTTATTTTGTAAAAAATAAGATAATAAGCAATCTCAAAGATATTAATTCTAATTTTTGTATATGTAAATTATAATATCTTTGAGATTTTTAATTTTAGTTAAAAAATAGCATCTTGAAAAAAATGATTAAAGAATGTAAAATATATAGTGCATTATAATTTTTAAAAAGAGATTGAAGAAAGGAGCAGTATAAAATATGTCTAAAGAATATTATCAGATGGGCTGGACTTTAGATGATACATATAACGATGATTATTTTTGTTCGAGAGATAATCAACGTTACTTTATTAAAAAAAATACTACTCCGATGATAGCAACTCTTTCTGCAGAAGGTATTGTACCTAGATTAAGATGGACTAAGCGAATTAGTAATGGAGATGTATTAATCGCACAAGATTTTGAAAATGGTAGAACGTTAAATACGGAAGATATGACGGATAAACGTATACCTGAAATTTTGAAAAAAGTGCACGGATCATCAAAACTAAAAAAAATTATGAAGGCTCAAGGTTATGCTGAAGAAACAGCAGCTAGATCACTTTGTAATTTAAAATCGATTATTGCTGATGACCTTAGGAAAAATAGTAATATTGTCAATGCACTAAATTATTTAGAGAAGTGTTTGCCAGATGACGATGTAGAATATACACCTTGTCACACGGATTTACATAAAGATAACTGGTTACTTTCAGATCAAGGTAAGTTATTTTTAGTAGACTGGGAACACTCTATACTTTGTGATCCTGCTATTGATATTTCATTTGTATTATATCGATATATTCCGCAAAATGAATGGAATGAATGGCTAAAAATTTATGGACAAGAACCGACAATAAAATATAGAAATAGACTAAAATGGTATATAACTTTACAATCTGTCATAATGATAGTTTGGTATCATGAGAAGAAACAACTATCGGAAATGAACTCGTGGCTAGTCTTTTTAAATAGTATTTTTAATGATTATATATAAGCATTAAGTAGGAAAATCCTAATTAATGCTTTTATTTTTTTTATAATCGGTGTAAAATAGAAATAGTTGCGTAATTTATTCTTATAGAAGAAACTAATATTTGAATATATTATGATAAATGAAATTAATGGAGAGATGGGATGAGTATAAAACAATATAAATTATATCTAATAGACCTAGATGGTACTATTTATAATGGTGATAAAAAGATAAAATATGCAAAGGAGTTTGTTGATTATCTAAATACAAATAGTATAGATTATTTATTTTTAACTAATAATTCAACTAGACAACCTAAAGATGTGGCAGAACACTTAAAGAAATTTGATATTGAGACATCAGAAGAACACGTATTTACATCAAGTGATGCTACTAAAATTTATCTTGAAGGTAAAGGATATAAAAATTTATATGTAATCGGTGAAGCAGGGCTTAAGAATACTTTAAATTCATTCACTCAAAGAGAAAATGAGGAAGATGTTGATGCAGTTGTAGTTGGTCTTGATAGACAACTTACTTATGATAAACTTGCAACTGCGGCTAAAGCTGTATTAAACGGTGCAGAACTGATTGGTACTAATCCAGACACTTTGTTACCAACAGCAAATGGCTTTGTACCAAGTAACGGGGGACAAGTAAAGTATCTAGAGTATGCAACTTCTACACCAGCTACATTTATAGGTAAGCCTAGCAAAATTATCATGGAAAGTGCTATGAATCTATTTAGTTACAGCAAAGATGAAATTGTAATGGTTGGGGACAACTATGATACAGATATTATGTCTGGTATTAATGGTGGTATAGATACAATTCATGTTCAAACAGGTGTTACAAGTTTAGAAGATCTAGAAACTAAAGAGCATAAACCGACTTATTCTATTAAAAATTTATTCGAACTAGTTAAATAAAAGGAGAAATCATGATTATTAAAACAGAAGAACAATTACAAAAAATGAAAGAAATAGGTTTCATCTGCGCTACTATTCGCGATGAAATGGTTAAAAAAGCAGTACCTGGTGTTTCAACAAAAGAACTAGATAATACAGCTAAAGAATTATTTGAAAAATATGGTGCAAAATCTGCACCAATTACTGAATACGATTTTCCAGGATATACATGTATTTCATTAAACTATCAAGCAGCGCACGGAATACCTTCTAGTACAAAAATACTAAAAGATGGTGATCTTCTTAATATTGATGTATCTGGTTGTAAGGATGGTTATTATGCTGATACAGGTATTTCTTTTGTTGTAGGTAAAGTAGATGATCCAATGAAAGAAAAAGTATGTGAAGTAGCTAAAGAAGCATTTTATGAAGGAATTAAACATGCTGTAGCAGGAAGAAAAATTAACCAAATTGGTAAACATGTTCATAAAAAAATAAAAGAACATAAATTAGAAGTAATCGAAAACTTAACGGGTCATGGAATCGGAACTTCATTACACCAAGAACCACAACATGTGTTTAATTATTTTGATCCATGGGATAATTTAATCTTAAAAGATGGTATGTGTTTAGCAGTAGAGCCTTTCGTATCTACTAAAGCAAAAACTGTAGGAAATTCAGATAGAGATGAGTGGGAATTAGTTGCAAATGATGGTTCTTATATTGCTCAATATGAACACACAATTGTAGTGAGAGAGAATGCTGAACCATTAATATTGACTAAAATTGATTAATTTTTAATGGAAAAAGTTGACAAGTTAATAAAAATGTTTTAAGATACTACTTATTATAAATTTATGGAGAGAAGTAAATGGCAGAAAATTTAGTAATAGTCGAATCTCCAGTACTAGATAATGGAAATGTAGATGTTGATTATATTTCTATAAGAGGTAAGGGAGATGTAATTAAATCTTTAAAAAAAGAAGCAAAAGGAAAAAAAGTTTTCCTTGCATCCGACCCCGATAGAGAAGGAGAAGCAATAGCTTGGCATATTGCTCATATATTAGGATTAGATAATAATTCTGACAATAGAATTGTTTTTAATGAGATCACAAAAGATGCAGTCAAAGATGCGATAAAACATCCTAGAAAAATAAATACGGACTTAGTCCAATCTCAACAAGCTAGAAGAATTCTTGATCGTTTAGTTGGATATAATATTTCTCCTGTACTTTGGAAAAAAGTAAAACCAAAGTTATCAGCGGGAAGAGTTCAAAATGCTGCACTTAAATTAATTGTCGATAGAGAAGAAGAAATTAAAAAATTTGTTCCTCAAGAATATTGGTCTATGCCGATTGATTTTATAAAAAATAGAAAGATCCTAACGGCTAATTTCTATTCTTATAAAGGTGAAAAGCTTAAGCTTGAGAGTAAGAAGGATGTAGACAATATAAGAAAAGCAATAGTAGGTGATACATTTAAAGTTATTGATGTAGCAAAAACTAATAAGAATAGAAATGCACCGAATGTTTATATTACTTCTACAATGCAACAAGATGCATCTAGAAAGATTAATTTCAAAACTCGTAAGACAATGAGTGTAGCTCAAGAGTTATATGAGGGTATAAATCTTAAAAAGTTAGGTGGAGTTACAGGTTTAATCACATACATGAGAACGGACTCTACAAGGGTTTCAGATGAAGCGATTAAGATGGTTAGTGATTATATACTTAACAATTTCGGTAAGGAATATCTTGCTTCTTCAGTAAAAGCTAGAAAATCAAGTAAAAATGTTCAAGATGCCCATGAAGGAATTAGACCAACAAATGTTAATTTCACACCTGACAGCATTAAAGAATACTTGTCTAATGATCAATATAAACTGTATAAACTTATCTGGGAAAGATTTATTGCAAGTAGAATGAGTGCTGCTGTTTATGAAACGAGTACAACTACATTTGAAAATAATAAGGTTATATATCGTGGAGCACATTCTAAATTATTATTCAATGGTTTCTTAGCGGTTTTAAAAGAAAAAGAAAAAGTGAAACTTGCACCAGAGTTTGAAGTTGGAGAAGAAGCTAAAGTTAAAGAAATAAAAGAAGAACAGCATTTTACTCAACCACCTGCACGTTACTCAGAGGCGAAATTAATAGCTGAACTTGAGGAACTTGGAGTTGGTCGTCCATCAACATATGCTACAATTGTAGAAACTTTACAAAAAAGATACTATGCAAAACTGCAAAATAAAGTGTTCACGCCAACCGAATTGGGAACACTAGTAAGTAAGATAACTGAACAGTATTTCCCTGATATAATTAATACAAAGTTTACTGCTAATTTAGAAAGTCAACTTGACGACATAGCAGAAGGTAAAGTAGGTTGGGAAAAAACTATATATAATTTCTATAGCAATTTCAGAAAAGATGTTGAAAAAGCAGAAACTGAAATGGAAAAAGTAGAAATAAAACAAGAATTTACTGGAGAAAGATGTCCAGAATGTTCTTCACCACTTGTATTTAAGTTAGGTAAATTCGGTAAATTTATTGCTTGTTCTAATTTCCCTGACTGTAGATATACCAATACTATTCAAAAAAAGGTTGGAGTAACATGTCCAAAATGTAAGAAACATGAGATTTTAGAGAAAAAATCTAAAAAAGGTAAATTATTTTACGGTTGTGAAGGATTTCCAGAATGTGATTTTGTTTCATGGGATAAACCTATAAATAGAAATTGTCCGAAATGTACGAATATTCTATATGAAGGAAAAAAAGGTGTTCATTGTACACACTGTGATTATAAAGAAGAAATAAAAAAATAAATAAAAAAAGAATTTGATAATTATTCTCAATTATCAAATTCTTTTTTTATTTAATGCGATATATATATTATGGGAAATCAGATATTTGAAAATGATTGCATTATTGATTTCTTAGATATGTAAACGAGATACTAAGTATACAACTTTTTAGAATTGTCAGAAAATTTAAAACATTTATCCAACAAAAAAGGTGATATTTTTAAAAAATCTATTGACAAATGTTAATAAATATATTATTGTATATAACATACTTAAAAAAATAAAAAAAATTTGGAGGAGATGACATGTTGAAATTTTTAAAGAAAAATCCATACGTTTCAATCGGACTTATGTTATTTGCACTATTCTTTGGTGCTGGTAATTTAATTTTCCCAGCATTCTTAGGACAAAACGCTGGAACAAACTTATCTACAGCGATGATCGGATTTATTATTATGGGAGTGGGATTACCACTATTAGGAGTTATTGTAATGGGGTATTCAGGAGCTGAAGACCTATTAGATTTATCAAGTAGAGCAGGGAAAGTATTCGGTGTTGCTTTTACGACATTATTATACTTAACAATTGGACCTTTCTTTGCAATTCCTAGAACAGGGACTACTACTTATGAATTAGGATTATCAAGTTTCGTAGGCCCAGAAAATACTACAATTGCTCAAGCTATTTTCTTAGCATTCTTTATGGGATTAACTTTATGGTTAGCAATTAGCCCTAATAAATTAGTAGATAGAATTGGTACAGTAATCACACCAGTTTTACTACTTTCAATGGTTGTATTAATCATTGCATCATTAGTTAAACCTATGGGTGCGGCACAAGAACCTACAAAAACTTATCAAACTACTTCATTAGCATTTACAAATGGATTAATGGAAGGTTATAATACAATGGATGCATTAGCATCATTAGTATTTGGTATTATCGTAATTAACTCTGTTAAACTTTACGGAGCAAAAACAAAAAAAGAAGTATTTAACAATACAGCTAAATCAGCAATTATCGCTGCTGTGTTATTAGCTTTAGTATATGTATTCATCTCTAATATCGGAGCTACGTCTGTTTCTGTTTTAGGATTACAAAAAACTGGAGCTGGAGTATTAACTGGAGCAACAACATATTACTTTGGTAATGTTGGTAAATTATTACTATTTGTTATTGTATTTTTAGCTTGTTTAACAACAAGCGTAGGATTAGTAACTGCTTGTGCTTCATTCTTCGTAAGACTTTATGACAAGGTTAGTTACAAAACTTATGCAATCGCATTAACATTATTCTCATTTGCTGTTGGTAACTACGGATTAGCAGCAATTATCCAAGGAGCTGTTCCAGTACTTGTTTTATTATATCCATTAACAATGGTATTAATTTTACTAGGATTTTTAAACAATTTCTTTGGTGGTAAAAAAGTAGTTTATGTTTGTACAGTTCTATTCACTGGATTATTTAGTTTATATTCAACTGTAGCTTCAACATTTAAGCTTGCAGTACCTGCAGTTGATAATGTACTAGCTAAAGTAAACTTCCTTCCAGTACCAGCTGATTTTGCTTGGTTAAACTATGCATTAGTAGGATTTGTATTAGGAATTGTACTTTCATTCTTTGTAAAAGAAAATAAATAATAATATTAAGATGATAGAGGAAATTTCTTCTATCATCTTTTGTTTTTATTACTATTGTTTTTGACATTAAGTTAAAGCAATGGTATTATAATAAGATGTAATCTAATATTTAAAGAGATAAAATGAATATAATAACAGAAGATTATACTAATGTTATTTTTTATAGGAGAAATAATGGTTTTAGAATTTAAAGAATATACAAAAAAAATAAAAAGAGATACGATATTAGAACTTGATTTTAGAGTTGCAACAGGTGAAATATTAACCATTGTCAATAACAGTTCTTCAAGTTTAGAACTACTAAAAGATTCATTTAGACAGAGAACTAAGTTTAAAGGTGAGATTCTTTTTGATGGTGAGAATATAAATAATCAGAGACTTTTATTTGCTAAAGATTTTGGATTTTACAATGATTTGTCATTATTAAAAAATCTAAAAAAAGCATTATCTCTATTTAATATAAAAGCTATTGAAGAAGAATTAGTAGGAGATTTAGAATTTTTAAACTTAGATTCTAGTAGAAAATATAAAGAATTAGAATCAAATGAAGTAACAAAATTTCATATTCTATTTTCAATTTTAGTAGATCAAAATGTATTAATCGTTGATAACACTGAAGAAAGCTTAACTACTGAAGATAAAGAAGAGATAAGTGAATTAATTCTTGATAAATCAAACAATGCAAACGTGATTATTTTAGATACAATGCTTAATAGCTTTAATAGTATTGCTGATAAAGTTTTAGTTATTACTGATGGAATTAAATCATACTTCGGAAATTTAGAAGACTTGTTAATATTAAAACAACTTACGGCTATAAATGTTTCTAGTCAAGAAAATCTAGATCAAATTTTAGAAGGTTATCAATTTACTATTTATCACAATAATGAAATAGTAGTAAGGGAAGAGGTACTTGAAGAAGTAGTTTATGATTTATTGAAAAATAACATAGAAGTATTTCAAATTCGTAATTTAGGTGAAAAAATTAAATTATATGAGGGCGAGGCTGATCTATAATGTTATTTGCGATAGAATTCGGAAAGTTATTTAGACGTAAATTTAATTATTTATTTATAATTATTTTATTGTTAATTAACTTTGCATTTGTATATAAACTAGACACGTTGGCTACGTTTTATGATAAGTCGATATTAGATATTATATTTTCATTAATTCTTAAAGTGGATATGGTAATTGTAATTTTTATAATGGGATTAAATTATATATATTCATATAGAGAAGATTATATTTCAAAAGTCAATGTACTTTTAGAAATAAGAAAAAAGAAAACTGTGCGTGATATATTCTCTATTTTAGCAAATTTAATTTATTTTTTAGTTTACTATGTTATAGTAATTGCATGTTTCGTAGGAATAATTTTCTTACGAAAAAGAAATGTTTTTGAAGAGTTAAAAACATTAATGTTGAATGTTAATACAGCAGGATCATTCGCTACGATGCTAGTTTTATTATTCGTGTTTGCTAACTTTATTTTCCTATTAGCTTTAACACTATTTAATAACACAAACTTGGCAATTTCTTTCTCACTTCTATATTTTATAGGAGGAGAAGTTATAGCAAATATGATAAAATCTAGATTTTCTGTACCAGCAGAAAGAGTAGATAATAGTGTATTAACTATCTTTACTAAATCTTTTAATCTATTAAATCAGAATATTACTTTTAGTCTTGGTAACTTTTTACCGCTAGCATTAAACATGTTAGGATTAATCGTAGTCATAGTTATTGTTAGATTAATGAAAAAAATAATAGGATAGAAGGAGATTAGAATGGATACACAGGTACTTATTCAATATGTGATAGTATTATTGAGTTTAATACTTTTAGAGGGATTACTTTCAGCAGATAATGCTATTGTTCTTGCTGTTATGGTTAGACATCTGCCACCTAAAGAACAAAAGCATGCATTGATGTACGGTCTTGCAGGAGCACTAATATTTAGAATAATAGCGATTTTCTTAATTACAATTTTAGCGCAGTATTGGGAAATTCAAGTTTTAGGTGGTTTATACTTATTATATATGGCAGGTGCACATATTAAAGAATTTTTCGACAAACGAAAACAAGGGGATGGAATTGAAGAGATTGCTGAACCTAAAAAACAAAGTGGTTTTTGGGCGACTGTAATTAAAGTTGAGCTTACTGACATAGCTTTTGCGATTGATTCAATTTTAGCTGCTGTAGCTATCGCGATAACATTGCCTCATATTTCTGAAACATCTATTGGAGGAATTAACCTTGGTCAATTTACTGTAATGGTAATTGGAGGTTTTGTTGGTGTAGTTATCATGCGTTATGCAGCTAATATATTCATCAAAGTTTTAGAAACTAAACCAGGATTAGAAATTGCTGCCTTTCTAATTGTAGGATGGGTGGGTATTAAGTTATTTGTTATAGCTGCTGCTCATGAGAAATTAGGGCTTATTCCTCATGAATTTCCACATTCAGCACTTTGGACTGTTATTTTCTGGGTAGTATTACTTGGATTATTAGTGTGGGGAGTATTAGTTTCAAAAAGATTTGAAAATAAATAGTATTTTAGAAGAGATGGTATGTATATATCGTCTCTTTTTTGTATTTGTATGTTTTTTATTTTCATATACACAAATTGATATCTATGCTATAATTTTTAATTATATATTAAAATACAAGGAGGATAAAAATGGCATTTGATGGTTTTTTTATGAGAAAAATGGTGAAAGAATTAGAAGAAAATATATTAAATGGTCGTATAAATAAAATAAATAATTTATCGACAGATGAATTTGTATTTTCTGTTAGAAAAGGAAAGAATTTAAAATTGTTTTTATCTGCAAGTTCAAGTGCATCTAGAATACAGTTAACAAATAATAGTTTTGAAAATCCTTCGACACCTTCGAATTTTTGTTCAGTACTGAGAAAGTATCTAACAGGTGGAATAATATTAGAGATTAATCAAGTTAATAATGACCGTATAGTTATTTTTAAAATTAAAAACTTTGATGATTTGGGATACGAAAAGTATTATTATCTAATTTCAGAATTAATGGGTAAACACTCAAATATAATATTAACTAATGAAGATAATATAATATTAGAATCTTTAAAAAATAGCTATAGTCTTGAGTATAAGAGATCGACTATATCTAATATGGAATACACTTTTCCTCCAACAGTTGAAAAAATTAATCCTTTTGATTTTAGTAGCTATAGTGACATTGAGTTTTCTAATGATGATAAAAAATTCTTAATGAAAAGTTTCTACGGCGTTTCAGTGCTACTGAATAATTATTTTCAAAAAAATTCGAAAGAAGATTTGAAAAACTCATTTATTAGTTTTTGCAAGGAATTCGATAATTACTTTAAACCCGTTTTACTTGAAGAGAACAATAAGAAGGATTTTTATTTCTTTGAAGTTAAAGAATATAGTAGAGATTTTGAATCATTATCACAATTACTAGATTACTATTACATGGATATAGCCAGAGAGTCAATAAATAAAAATACTGACAAAAAGCTTTTTAATTTTGTTAATTCTAAAATAAATAGATTAAATAAGAAAATTGATATATTAAAAAATGAACTGGAACAAGCTAATAATAGAGATGATTATAAATTAAAGGGACAACTTCTAATTTCAAATATTTATTTATTTAAAAAAGAAATACCAGAGATTGTAACACTGCAAAATTTTTATAGTGAAGATTTATCGGATATTGAGATTGAGTTAGATCCAAATCTAACTATTGAGAAGAATTCAGAGAAGTACTTTGATTTATATAAAAAGAACAAGAGGACGATTGAGAATTTAATTGAACAAATAGAGATTGCAAAACAGGATTTAGGATATTTTGAGACTATTAAATTCCAAATCGAAAATGCAGATAAAACGGACATAGCGGAAATAAAAGAAGAATTGATTGCTAATGGAATATTAAAAGAAAAGATAAAGGTTAATAAGAAAAAGAATAAGAGTAATTATTTTGTAATTAATCATAATGGTACCGCCATTTATGTTGGAAAAAATAATCTTCAAAATGATGCTATTACTAATAAATTAGCAAGACGAGATTATCTATGGTTTCATGCTAAAGATATTCCTGGTAGTCACGTCGTAATCTTTGATAATAATCCTAGTGAAGAAACAATAGAAGTTGCATCAATGTTAGCAGCTTATTATTCGAAGTTTAAAAATGAAGAGTATGTTAACGTTGATAGAACGTTAATTAAAAATGTAAAAAAAATATCTGGTGCTAAACCGGGCTTAGTAACTTATACCGGACAAAAAACGGTAAAACAAAAAATTGATAAAGATCTTATTGGAGAGCTTTTAATAAAATAAAACAATTAAATAGCAAGGAAGGTGAGCATATGAATGATAAATTAGATGTAAAGACGGGTGTAAAAGATACGTTACCGACAGTTTTTGGATACATAGGCATAGGGTTAGCCTTTGGAATTATTGGGAGTTCGGTTGGCCTTAATCCTTTCTTTGTTGGAGCGATGTCGTTATTCATATACGCAGGTGGTGCTCAATTCATAACTGCAGGCATGCTTTCTAGTGGTTTTCCTGTACTCTCAATTGTCTTAGCAACATTTTTAATCAACTCAAGAATGATATTGATGAGCATGGCAACAGCTCCATTTTTCAAGCGATACAGTGTATTTAAAAATATTATAATTGGTACTTTTTTAACTGATGAGAGTTTCGCTTTAGGAATGAATAAACAAAACTATACTAATGGAAGGTTGACTTATGAATGGTTCAATACTGCAAACCTAGTATCTTATTTTACATGGGTTGCATCATCGGTACTAGGTGCATTACTAGGTGGAATAGTTAAGGATTCTAAGGTGCTAGGTTTAGATTTTGCTCTAGTAGCGATGTTTATAGGATTATTATACTTACAAGTTATTTCAGATTTTACTATAAAGAAAAAAGTACAATTTCTAGTAATTGTTGTTGTGTTCTTCTTAGTATATTTTGGAATGATTTTTATTCCAAGTAATTTATTAATTATAGTGGTTACTTTAATAGGATGTGCGATAGGAGTGGTACTGAAAAATGTTATCTACTAACTATATAATATTAACAATATTAGGCTGTGCAATTGTGACTTGGTTATCTAGGGTACTTCCATTCGTATTATTGAAGAAATTCGATTTACCTAAACCGGTTATAGAGTATCTTAGTTTTGTACCGATTGTAATAATGTCGGCTTTATGGTTTGATAATCTATTTATTCAAAAGATTGGGGAGTTTCCTCGAATTAATTATGAAAATCTACTTGCTTCTCTACCTACGGTATTAAGTGCAATCATTTCAAAGAGCCTCTTGGTGATAGTTGTAGTAGGAATAGTTTCACTAGCAATTATTAGAATTGTATTTTAAAAATAAAAATTAAGAATTTTAAGAAAATATTATCGAATTAATTTATAACTTAAATATACATGTTTATAGTTTAAATTTTTTCCGATTTATGGTATCATAAAAAGATAATAAAACATAACAGAAGGATACGAAAAATGGAGAAAGGATTATTAATAGTTCTTTCAGGACCTTCAGGAGTAGGTAAAGGTACTGTTAGAAAAAGAATTTTTGAAAGTAATGATGTTGACTTCGAATATTCAATTTCAATGACATTAGAGTATGCTCAGTATGTCGATAATTATTACGGAACTCCCGTTAAATATGTAAGGGAGACGATGGAAAAAGGAAAAGATATATTTTTAGAAATTGAAGTACAAGGTGCAGGACAAGTAAAAAGTAAAATTCCGGATGCTTTATTTATATTTTTAGCACCACCAAGTATTGGTGATCTTAAAGAAAGATTAAAAGGTCGCGGAACTGAGAGTGATGAAGTAATAGAGTCACGTATAGCAAAAGCTAAAAAAGAAATTAACATGATGCATTTATACGATTATGTAGTTGAGAATGATGAAGTGGATAAAGCTGTAGAACGAATTAGGGCTATCATACTGAGTGAGCACTTAAAACGTGAACGTATTGAGATGAAGTATAGAAGAGCATTGTTAGAATTAGAAGAAATGTAGGAGAAAAAAATGTTATATCCAAAATTAGACGTATTAAAATCAAAAGTAAATTCAAAATATATGCTAGTATCATTAGCAAGTAAAAGAGCAAGAGAACTATTTGCAAATCCTGAAACAAGCAAACTTGACAAATACACTTCTCATAAAGAAGTTGGTAAAGCATTAGAGGAAATTGCTGAAGGTAAAATTTCTGTATTAGAAAAATAGTTTAGATTATTGTTTACAAAATGTTATTTTTAGTGTAAAGTAATATAAGTGTTTTTCTTTGAGTGATCGCGGCAGTAATGCTGAGGAAAGTCCATACTCACACAGGCTGAGATGCCTGTAGTGTTCAACGCTAAACGAAAAAATAAGTTTAGGCACCTTATGGTGACGGCAGAAAATATGACCTAAGTAGTCTTCTATATGGTTATGTGTCTTGAAAGTGCCACAGTGACGGAGTTCTTATAGAAATATAAGAAGTGGAACGCGGTAAACCCCTTGAGTGAGCAATTCAAATTTTGGTAGAAGCACTTATTCCGCAGAAATGAATGTAGGAATAGGAAATATGTATATATTTAGACAGATGATCACAGCTATTTTTACGAGAGTAGGAATTGAAGCAATAGTAGCTAAAGAAGTGCAAGAATTAGGTTATGAAACAAAAGTAGAAAACGGGAGAGTGTATTATTCAGGAGATAAGAGAGCAATAGTACGTTCTAATCTGTGGTTAAGATGTGCAGATAGGGTAAAAATTGTAGTTGCACAATTTCCTGCGTATACTTTCGAAGAGTTGTTTGAAAAAACTAAAGAAATAGAATGGGATAAATATCTTCCAGTTGATGCCAAATTCCCTGTAGATGGACGAAGTCATAAGTCTACACTGTTCAGTGTTTCTGACTGTCAGTCAATCGTAAAAAAGGCAATTGTAGAGAAAATGAAGAAAAGTTATGGGGTAACAGGCTGGTTAACTGAGACAGGAGCTAGATATAGATTAGAGATAATCATGTTAAATGACATTGCAACTATTCTTCTAGATACATCTGGGGATGGACTTCATAAACGTGGATATCGTGCAAAACAAGGGACTGCCCCTTTAAAAGAAACATTAGCAGCAGCGATGGTAAAACTAACTAACTGGAAAGGTGAAACACCATTATATGATTTATTCTGTGGATCGGGAACATTATTAATTGAAGCGGCTATGGCAGCACAAAATATGGCACCTGGAATCAATAGAAACTTTGACTTTGAAAAATGGCCATGGATGCCAAAAAGTCTTGTAGATGAAGAAAGAAATAAGGCTGAAGATCTTATTGATTATGATAAAGAATTAGAATTATATGGTTCTGATATTGATCCTAAGATGATAGCAACTGCAGAAAATAATGCAGAAGAGATAGGTCTTGCAGGAGTAATTAAGTTTAAACAAATGTCAGTTTTTGACTTTGTTGCTAAAAAAGAAACTGGTTGTGTAATTGCCAATCCACCATATGGTGAACGTTTAGGTGAGAAAAAAGAAGTAGAGGCAATGTATAAATTTTTAGGAACAGAACTTAAAAATAAAAAATATTGGTCACTTTATCTTTTAACATCTCATAAAATGTTTGAACATTTATATGGTAAAAAGGCAACGAAAAGAAGAAAACTTTTCAATGGTTCCATTGAATGTACCTATTATCAATACTGGGGAGAAAAAATAAGATAACATTTGACAATTATAAAAATATATCATAAAATAAGGATGTAAGTAGAG
>QWCR01000259.1_pt1 | contig 19891 bp, 24 predicted proteins | sample 1972581 | NCBI WGS metagenome assembly QWCR01 (sample SAMN09866703, study PRJNA288562) | Human oral metagenome isolate pre4_saliva, whole genome shotgun sequencing... | isolation source: mouth | host: Homo sapiens | place: USA: California
CAACCTCGTCTCCAGCTTTGACCTGATCACCATCAGAAACACGGATATTTCCTACATCTTCATAAGTAAAGATGGCTTTATCTGTTTTGATTGATACAGTCGTATCATCTGTCACACTGACTTTACCCTCAAGAGGAGCTCTTATAGCTTGCCCTGTTGAAGCTTTTAGTTGTGTTTTCTCATAGATTTCACTCTTAGAGGTATAACCAAACCGCTTCAGGATAACTAGAGGAGCTTGATAAGAAGGGTCATCCTCCTGGTAAAAGGGGTTAGCTAATTCTTGATAAGAGGGGTATCGACCAACCTCTTTAGTCAACTCCTCTAGCTCTTTATACTCTTCTAACTCGCTATCACTCAACTTAGCCCACTTGAGGTCTGACGAGGAGCCATATAAATCAGCCATCTTTTTCAAATTATGAGGATCATCATTCAAATGATTCCAAAGATCATTCAAAGCATCCGAATAGTGATTGAAACCTAATGTCCCAGCCCATTCTCCACCAGTTCCCTCATTCCAGTTACTTTCTGGTTTCCACTCACTGCCGTAGCGAAAGTTCATGAAAAAGATCATGTCATCGATGTTTGTCCAATAGTCTACCTTATCATTGGACTTCTCTCGATCTCGTTTACTGATCTGAAGCCAGGACTTATTCAGGTCAAATTCATTTTGTTGGACAGGACCACCGCCTCCAAATATGGCCATAAATATCCCTAGAACAGCAAAGATGAGGAACATCAAGAAATAGGACTTAACTGCTAATGGATTGGATAAGATGGAACGTAGAGGCTTTGTCGCAACCTTCAAAACCTTCCCTGTACCTCTTGATACCTTCCCAAATTTTGAACGAGCTAGACGATTTCTAGCCTGTTTCATCTTTTTGCTGAGTTTTCCTTCCCAGGAGAACTCTCTAGGTGTTCGAGTATACCCTCGCCCTCTGATAAAATTATAGGTCTTATTTGCCCTACTGTAACTATGCTTGATTGAGTACTTAGACAGATTTCCTACAGCATTTAACGCTCTTTTAGAGGCGTTTACCTGGTACTTAAATTGACGAATGTTTTGCCTCGCCTGAACCCAGTCTCCAAGAATCTCATTATCTCTGACTGTCTTCTCAACGTCGTGTCTCGCTTTCATTCGAGTGCTTTGTTTTGTTCGTCTCTTTATACGATTGGGAATATAGCTGTCATCAGCTTTTTTAGCTCGTTTATAGAGCGTTGTTGCAATTTGTTTTTCCAACTTTGCTCGATCACGTTGTTGCTTAAAGAAAAGACCTCTAGCTGTTGCTTGAGGTCCTTTGTGTAGTTTATAATCTTTGTTCGCTAAGCGATAATTCTTCTTAGCTTCTTTAAATGCAACTTTTGAGTCTAAACGTGCTTCTTTAGGATGTTTTTCTGCATTGAGGGAGGATCCTTCTTTGATTCTCCGCTTGCGCTCCTGTTTTAATTGATGGGGATCACTTTCAAACAAAAGAAATCACCTCTCTTTCTATTTTTTAACTATCTGTCGCAACCAATTGATACAGTTTGGTATCTTTAGGGATAGGATTTTCAAATGGGACAATCGTATCCCCAGCCACGATCAAACCAGTACCTTTCGCTTTTGGGCGCAAGACAAATCGCTCCAGTGAAGGCGTAAGAGGAATAACCTGCTCCAGGGCTTCTAGGTCTGTCCGCTTCAGCTTCAGGAGGGCTAGAAACTCACAGTTTGCGACTAGCTTTCTACCTTCTTCCGTAGATAAAACAGTCTCTGGATTCTGTGTAATTCCTGTTGGGATGGCTCCATATTTCCGAATACGTGAGTAGAGTTCGGTAAAGAATGTTGCCTGAAGTTTATTCTTGAAGTAGAGCTGCAACTCATCAAAGTACAACCATGTAATGGTTCTACCTTGGTTATTGACTACCTGGTTCCAGATGAAGTCCTGAATCACCAAGAGGGCAAATGGCTTCAATTTACCACTCAACTGCTTGAGATTGAAGATAATAAAGCGACTATTCATATTGACGTTTGTAGGGTGTGCAAAGATATCATTTGATCCAATAGTATAAGGTTCTGCCTTCAGCGCCAGATCCTTAGCAACAGCTTCAGGTTGACGTTCCAAAACGGCTTGCCAATCCTTAAAGGTTGGTTTTTCAAATTCCTCATAGGTCTTTCTCGTCACACGGTCAATCATCGCAAATTCATCGTCTGATACTTCAGAGAATATGTTCTCAAACAAGGTTGATAAGAGGTTTGATTTTTGGCCAATCGGATCACTATCTTCTGCCTGCAGTTTATCCTTATCAGGTAGATCCAATAAGTTGAAGTGATGTTGTGATCCAGGAGCGATTGTAATAATTTCAGCATCTAATTCTCGACCAATAACAGTGTATTCATCTTCAGGATCGACGATAATAATATTATCTTCAGGGTAACTTAAAGTTGTAGGAATAATCTCTCCTCCTTTAGCAAGAACTGACTTTCCTGATCCTGACGTCCCAAAGATACAACCTGAACCTGTATTCAAGTCTTTCTTACGGTCAACTGTGATAGCGTTCTTAGATAGCTGATTCTGGCCATAATAAATTGCACGTGGACTGTTAGATCGAAGATCTACGTTGGTAAATGGGACTTGTGTGGCCAGGTTACTGGTAGTCATATCTCTCATAAAACGGCGTTTCACATTGATAAATGGAATCCCAATCGGTAGAATCGTATTCAAGGATTCTTCCTGGTACAAGTAACACTTATCCAGTTCTACCGTATTCTTACGGACAGATCGTTGAACCTGCTCAGTGTAGATATTCAACTCCTCCAGACTGTCAGCCATGAAGAAAATCGTCATCACACCTGAAAACATTTTTTGGTCATTGTCCTGGAGTTCTTCAGTCCATTTCTCTGTTTCACGAGATGTCTCCACAGCCTTCCCACCAACAGCCAGGTCACTTCCATAACCTTCTTTTGCTGCAGTCTTCTGACTCTTGATCATTTCCCTGCGTACACTTGACTTGACTGTCTTGATTTTCTTCAGGGCATCTGCAGTATCATAGGGCTTCGCATGCAGACTGATAGCCAGTTCAATTCCTGTATCCAGGATATTCTTAATCAGTTTGTCATTCAAGAAGGTAGGATATTGTCTAACATACATCACCCTTGCGAAACAATCATCAATTTTCATATGATCTTTTTCAAACTTCAGATAGTTTGGAGCTACAAAGTCCCTGGTGGATAATCCAGAAATAGCAATGTCTTCATAGTTAAAATCAATAAAACCTTCTCGCCTCAAGAGTTTTCGGAAGATAAGAAGACGATCTAATCCCTCTAACTCCTTAAAGGAGATTCCTAAGCCACTGTATTGACTTTCAATAACGCTGGCTGTATCATCAAGGATTCTTCTAGCTTGATGATCCTGGTCTGTTTGGGTAGTAATCGTCAGATATTTTTCCACCTTGAAGGTATTTTGTTCCTGAGAGAAACGATCATTGATCATCGCATTGTACTCTTTACGATAATCGTCATATCCATCCCCAACCAAATCATAGCGGATAGAAGATAAGCTATTGCTTTCTACTCGACGATTCAGGATCAATAGCTGCATATCATTATCAATGTCCAACGAATTGAAAATATCAGCATTTGTTTCAATGATATCAATTCGCTCATCATCTGTTGCAGTAATATAGCTTGTATCACCTAAGCGGTAGGTCTTTGAATATTGATCATTTGTAATTTTCATGAGTCCATCAGGTGTCAGCCATTGATAATTAAGGCTGTTCTGTGTAGAGGCCGTCATGGTACGTCTCAGACGTTTAGCCCGTTCCCGTTCCTCCTTAGAGAGTTTCGGGGTTTTCTTTCGGCCGAATAAATTCATTTCTTGTATATTCCTTTCTGTCATAATCTGTCTGATAAGAGCGTTCCTGCTTAGTCAAAAGGAAACGAACCTCATCTTTAATTTTTTCATCAATATAACACCCGAAAATAACAAAAGGCGCTAATAATAAAATATCAACGCCATAAAGGATTATATCAGGTGCCTTCAGCCAATAGAGGATAGTAGTGACAACTACTGTCAATGCGATACCAAATAGTAGCACTAACTGCCTCAGTGTCATATACCCTATAACTGGCCTTTCGTAGCTATCTAAAGCCTTTAAAAATTCACTACCTAAACGTGTCATTCTGTTCCTTTCATTAAAAAAACAGCCGTTATGGCTGCCTTATACTTTTAAGTGTTAGAGATTGCAAAAGCTCCAAATGTTGCTCCTACTGCACACACTATTAAAGTTGCTATGATTATCGGACTTAATAGAGCTTGCGAAATTGAAGTAATTAAAAGGAAATTAACCACTGAAACTATGAAGATAATAAACCAGATAACATTTTTAATTGTTTCTATTTTATAACTAGACTTATTTATCATTGAATATATTATAGGTATCATAAAACCAATAATAATCAACAAAATACCAAATAGTAAATAGTTCCAAGAGGAATTATCCTTATACGACATAACATGGGAGGCAATGGCCACATCTTTCCGAGTTATCATTTTATCGATATCAAAATGATGTGTTAGTTGCTTATTCAAATTACCAAGACTGATATTAAACCAAATGGTAACTATTGCGTAGATCAATTCCACTGCAATATAAGGTGTATAAGGGCTTTCTAATACTTCAAAAAATCGATTTCTATACAAGTTCGTCTCCTATATTCAAGTATGATATTCTTCTATGTAGCGTTTTAAAATGAGATACCGCCTTAATAACAACGAGTAACTAAAATTATAAACTAAAATAGTCAAAAATAGCAAAACTATAAACAGTGTTATAATGATACTCAGCAATACACTTTCGTTCAATTCCTTGGTAGGTACGCCTGTTAGAGGGGAAAATAAAATCGCAAGAAGGCGTTTCAAATCATCCGAAAAAATAATCGTTAATACAAGACCTACCAATAATTTCCAGCTACGAGAAGCTCTCTCTTTTTTTATTTCCAGCTCGGTCAATTCAGCTAACAATGCCTCTTTCGACTGCTTTTTATAGTAATCCAAGGCTTCCTTGTATCGGCATTCATGCCGTTTCGTCCACCTTTCATAATAATTTTTTATAGTAGATCTCATAGGATTATTATACCCCTTTCAATCATCACTCATTCTCCTTTTATTATACCATAATCTAGTTCACCTGCATGATATTCTTGGCCATACGTTGGCTGCCAAATAGCATTATGATGTAAATTATTCCTTTTGCGATGGCAACTAAGGCACTTGTCCAAGCTCCAGTTTTATCAACTGTCAAAAGATCGTTAGTTACAATGGCTGGATAAAGCATGATAATAACCACTAAAATCAATCCCTGAAGGACAGCTGCAATATAGAGCTTAAAGAAGCCGAAGCAAATTGGACGTAAGCTATCCACCATGTAACAAGCGACAATAATTTTAGCGATTCCCTTATACGTGTAAAGCGTAAAGGAGCGTAACAAGATCAACAACTTAGTCGAGATTTGACCTATAAAGTCAACAACCCAATAAATAAATTGAAGCATTCCTTTTGATATCATATTTAATCCTTCAAATTTTGGTGTTTCAGCCTTATAAGGATCAAGACTAGCACTAGATACTGATTTTATAATGACATTAAACAACCAAGATAAGGCATCAAAAATCGCATCCACATAGAGGATAAAAAAGAGAGCGATGATATACTTGAGGATTTCTTCAATCCAAAGCTGAAAAGACAACTCGCCTCCGTTGCTTTTAAGATGCTGGTTCCAGTTCATGAGGTTGATCCCCATAAAAAGGAGAAGAAGCAAAATGGCTACCTTCTCCATTGCCCCCGAAACAGTTCCCATCAATTCATAGGCTGTCGCATTATAGTCTTTCAGGCTCATGGTTAGTTGATCAAGTGTGGATTGGTTCATAAAACCACCTCCTTTTTCTTCCTCATACTAGCTAAGAGATTGAAGACCTGTTGCCAAAGCTGTAAAGAGGGCTTTTAAAACAGCACCAATTGCTGCACCCAATATGATACTCTGAAGACCTTTATCCTTTTTATCATCCAATTCCCGTCTGATTCCGATTATTAAATCCCAGGCACCCCAGGCGGCCCAACCAATACCGATAAGTCCACCCATATTCCCAAGTTTGTTAATAAAATCTACAACTGCATCCATTCTTTTTTCTCACTTTCTTTGTATAAAAAAAGGTACTAAGAAAGATTCCTAGTACCTAATTTGTTTATTTAATACTATTTTTCATCCTCTGGACGAAAGGTTAGAGAGAGGGCTGTAATCACAGCTAAGACAACGATAATGGTCGTTTCCCACCAATGATAGATTGGAACACCTTCTGGCATTATCCAATTTTTAAACCAAAGTTCAACACTTACCGGAGCGGTTCCTTCTTTTGTTAAAAATGCCCAATAACACAGAACAAGAAACGCAACTATGACCTTAAACACAAACCAACCAATTGCTGTCGCAATCAAGCTCTTAATCAGATTAAAGATAAAGAGGAGAAACATGAGTGGAGTCGCAACCATCAAAACAGCAGCTCTCGCAATAACACTCGGTAGATTCTTTATTCCTGACCAGATGGCTTTCCCTAGCCAACGTAGGCCTTTTTTCCACTTCTTCTCTTCTTCAGGTTTGGTTACTTCTGATTTTGTTTTAGTTGGGGTATAGTATCTGTATCCACTTCTAGTCACATGTGCATCCATTTTCGTGTCCTTTCTCATCTCTCTTCCCCCTCTTTTTTATGGCTTCATTATACCATAGATGAGGGGGAATTTCTAGATGTTCTATTTTTTATACTTACGAAGACCTGCAAGACTCAATAATCCCAAAATCATTCCCACAACTGGAAGCATGCTTGCTGCTGATCCTGTATTTGGAAGTGATGGTTGGGGATTTGGTTTTCCAGGTTCTTCAGGTTTAGGTGGCTCTGGCGTTGTGGTTGTCACTTTAGCCGTCATCTCTTGTGAATTTACTGTATTGATAAAGGTATTTTCAACCTTCCCAGCTGCAATGCGTTCGACTTCTAGATAGAAGTCTGCATCAAACGTGCCTTTTACACCTAATGAGTTTAAGAAGTCTTTGTCAATAGTGTAAGCCCACTTACCGTCTTTTTCGTTCCATGTTACTTTAACAATCTGCTTGATAAAGTCTGAGTTTGTGCTTTGGTCGAACTCAAAGGTAAAGGCATAAGAGCTACCTTTGGGAATCTTATCTCCTGCCTTAATCACTTTACCATTCTTCAGAATAACATCGTATGGCAACGTTAGATCTTTTTCTGCTGTGTACTCTGTACCCTTGATGATACCTTTCCAATTACCAGTATAGCGATCATGCTTCAAGTCAAGCATATCAATACCGTCATATTGGAAGAGGCTATCGTGTTTATTAGGCACGGTTACACCGTCAAGTAGATAGCGAATATATTGGCCGATCTGTACTTCTTGACCGTCCAAGACTTTCTTATTATCCTTTTGGTCCAAAGCGTGTTTCTCTGGCTTCACATCTGGTACTTCAACAGTCACAAGGTTTGACTGATAGCTGTTACCAAAGTCAATTTGTTTAAAGTTATTCTTGACTTTCTCCCCTGCTTTAACCAGGAGCTTAGCTGGAAGATCAATCGTCACGTTTTTATTTTGCTTCACGTAGTTTTGGTAGAAACTCTTAGAATCCTTGGCTACCCAGAGATAGAACTCTCCTCTAGGTTGCAGGTTCAATTCCTTCAGGATTTTATTGATTGCATCTGTACGTGCTTTATCTGAAAGCACATGATGCATCTCGAAGAGTTTTTTCACATCTTGTCCTGCAGCAGTCATTTTGATATTGCCTTGATAAACTGAGAATGCACCATCCTGAACATCATCCAGGATAGCAAACTTCTTACCAAGCGCTTGCGCTGAAGCAAGAGTTTTAGTGTATGGGCTGTAATCTGTCATTAAGCGGAAGGTCACGTTGCGATCAAATGTTGTCGCACCATTGATATCCTTACCAGAGCGATCCAGAACCGATTTTACTGGTTTAGGTGGCTTCGGTGTGTAGTTCGTAACAGTGTTTGAAAAAACTTCGTAGTTATTCACTAACACTTTATAAGTGTTGTCATAAAAGCCCTTATCATAGATTGGCTTCCAGGTAATAACAGGAGCTTCTAAGCGTTTCCCTTCATAAGTCGCAGTAAAGGTATAAGTGTTCTTTCCTGCATCATAGGCAACACCCCATCCTGCTTTCTCTGCAGCTGCCTTTGTGACAGCAACATCAGGAACTGCTCCAGCTTCAAGTGGATCAATGATGGTAATCTTGTCCCCTTTTTTCAGGTTCGCATAGATGTTGTCATGATTCATTGTATAAAGCTGAGTAGCGTTTTTAGCTACTGTTTGACCGTTTGTATTGGTTTTGTCTGTATCTGCTACAGATTTAGTTACAACTGGCTTATACTGTAATTTGTAACCATGATAGCTTGCAGACAATTTCTGATTTTTAGTTTCAGAAAGAGTTTTAAGACCGAGAGCAGGTTTGGCTGGATTCTTCGCATTAACCAATTCGGCTGATATAGCCGATGGATTGACAGGTTTCACAGTTGTTTTTGTGATGGTTGCCGTAGCTGGAACATCAACAACTGGCGCTACAACCTTTGTATTCAAAGCAAACCAATAGGTTTGGCCATTTGACTCTGCTGGGCCGTCCCATTGAATAAATTCGGTTGTGAAGGCTGTCCCTTCCTTAAAGACTCCAAGAGCAGCACCCTTGTACTGATATGCTGAAGAGGAAGTATCCCAAAGATGACCTACCTCTTCCTCACGGTTATAGTCTTCTGCATAAACATAGCCATAATCCTTGTTTTGAGTAACAGTTGATCCATTGATTTCAACATGTGTCCCATTGATGGCTTTTGCGCCTTCCCATCCGATAGGATTGTGGTTTAGAGACGAGTAGGTCAAGGCTGCAGGAGTCTTTTCAGAAGCCTTGAAAGCTACTTCTTGGCCGTCCTCATTGTAGTAGTAGGTATCTGTAACCAGGAAGTTCATGTAGTCCGCAGCTCCACCTGTTCCATCATTTCGAGCTACTACAAAGCCCTCAGTCGGATCATTTAAAACATAGACATCATTTAGACCAGTTTTACCTTGGTTTACAATTTGAAATTTTCTATGGATACGAGAAATATTGTGTTGTTTCCCATCCTCTGTTGTGACTGTTAAGCCGTTTAACCCCGTATAATCAATTTCTGTTGTCCAACCATTGCCCACATCTTTGTATTTCAAGACTTTGGTTGAGTCTAGAACACGAGAGTACCCAGATCTGCCACTTGATGAGGCGATATAATCCTTGGTCAGTTCCTCTGCTCCTGAAGCTGTAGATTTCACAGTTGCTTCAGGATTAGCGGTCGAAAGACTTAGAGCTTGTAGTACAACTTCTTTTGTGTATCCTTCAGTGCTTGTTTTAGACTGAAGATCGTTGTACTTCTTCTGCCATTCAGCTTGGGCATGCTTAGCTTGATTATAAGCCGCCTGGTTTTGTTTGGCAATTTGGTTAGCCTCATCTACTGAGGAAACTTCTTGGGTTTTAGAACTGAGAAGTACACCTGAGTTTTTTAATTCAGCGAACTTACGGTCAGCATCCTGATTGACTTGTTCACTAGCAGATTTTTTCTCTGTATAGGCAGCCATGAGGGCTTTGTTAAGCTCCACTTTGCCTTTTGCAGTCGCAATAGCCTGGTCATTTTGTTTCTTCAATGCTTCGACTTCTGCGACTGAAGAGACCGTACGTGTAACGACTTTAACGTCAACCTTTTCTTTCTTCAGCTGTTCAGATGCGCTTTCTACCGATTTGTTTAGAGCAGTAGCTTGTTCAACAGTAGCATCATACTTAGCTTTTTCACCCAGGTATTTTGTTACTGCTTGTTGGTTATCTGACAAGACCTGTTTAGCTGTTTGAGTAGCTTTCTTGTTTTGGTCTGCTGAACCATCTGTAGCAGTTGAACCGTCATTCGTTACTGTGACAGTTGTTGCTCCTTCATGCTTGGCTTTTTCATCCGCTACAAATTGATTGTTAGCGTGAATAGCTTCTTGCGCCTCCTGGAAGGCTTCATTGTTTTTGACTTGTTTTGTAGTCGTTTCTTCCAGTTCCTTGACCTGCTTGCTCTGATCTTGTTTAATCTCAGACTTAGACTGTTCAAGTTTTGGAGCAGTGGTATCTGTCCCCTTATCAACGCTTGGTGTTTCAGATACAACTACTCCAGCTTGTTTAGCAGTTGAAGCAGCCTTTGTGACTGCACTATTATCAATCGCTACAGGCTGGCTTCCTGTTGCCTTACCAGCTTGTTTAGCGTATGTGTTGTTGTCGTTTTTGCTTTCAGGCTGTACTGCTTCATCCGCCAATACAGAACCTGCAGAGAAGGCTACAATACCTGCAACTGCAATTCCTGATACTAGGCCTTTAGCCCATTTTTTCTTACGGAAATATCCGTGTCCTTGTGTTTTTTCTGTCATTTAATTGTTTCCCTTTCCATTTCACCTTAAAACATTTTCTTCTTGTAGACGTAGCTGACTGCTGTCAACAACATGGCTCCAATAGCACCCAGAATGCTTTCTGCCGTTCCTGTATTTGGAAGGGTTTTGAGCTTCCCATCTTTGTCAGTAACAGAGATAGTCTTATCTTCATTGACAGTACCACCGACCTCTTCAGGAGCTACTACAGAGCCATCTGAAAGGACTACGTTTCCGCTTTGAGTGCTAACAATTGAAGCTCCTGTATTCGTTTCAACTGGTTCTTTTGTTACATCATGCACCACTTGACCTGTTGAAGTTGAAGTAGTTCCAATTTGTGACTTCCCTTGCTCATTGGCCTCATCTGTTGTTTTTGGCTTTTCAGCTGGGACTCCATCAAGGCTACCTGCGTTATCCTTGTCCTGTGGCTTGTCTGAAGGTGCTGGTTTATCTGATGGTGTTGGAACACCATCGAGGCTACCTGCATTATCCTTGTCTTGCGCCTTATCTGAAGGTGCTGGTTTATCAGCTGGCACTCCGTCAAGGGTACCTGCGTTATCCTTGTCTGAAGGTGTTGTTGGGTCAACTGGAGTAACTGAAGGCTCTGTTGGCTGAACTGCTGGAGCCTCTGTTTCTGTTGAAGCGCTAGGTGCTGTTGGCGTAACTACTTCTGTTGTTGGAGCAGAAGAATCAATTGGTGCAAGTTCGTCTGCTGATACATAACCAGCTTGTGCAAGTGCGATAGTTGAAAGTGCTAGTGTAGCTAATACTTGTTTTTTGTTCATGATTTTTCCTTTTCTTTATTTATTTTTTGGGTTATAACCTTTTCCAGTTAAACGAAGTTCCATTCCTGATGGTGTCTTAACTTTTCGAGCTATAACTTGAGCATCTCTCTTGATAGTGCGAATTTGATCATAAACCTTTTTATAAGGCAAATGAAATTCAACATCCCTTAAAAGGCCGTCTACGTATCCTCTAGCCTGTTTGACTGCATAGTCTGGCTTCAGGATAAGGTCTGTGCCGTCCTCTAAGCGAGCTGTCGCACCTCCTTGTTTTCCTAAAATTTTTAAGTCCTTTAGGCGGACGGTTATTTCATCTGTCATAGATTTCTCCTTGAAGTTGAAAGGCGAAAATTACGCCGTGCTGTGTAAAAACGTATTTTTACATCGGTATTTTATACGCTGGGTTTATAGTCTAGTAACCCTTACTCCTTCAGCTTATGACCTTTGTCATGCTTTTTCGTTCAGTGGCTGGACTAGATATCCTTTTCTAGTTTGCTACTCGCCCCCGTTTCTTTTTTATCCATAGCCACGCTGTATCAGGGCAAGTCTTGTATTCAGTTTTCAAAGGTCTGTAGTTTAATGACTTCTCGGTCAATATAGATTTATCTGTACTAGGTTTGGTCCGATTCTGATCCTAACAGGTAGTCAATAGTTACCCCAAAGTATTCTGCTACTTTCTTAGCATTTTCAAGACTTATCTGACTATATCCTGTTTCCCAGTTTGATATGGTGTTACGAAATACTCCTATCTGATCAGCTAAGGCTTGCTGAGACAGTCTAGACTGCTTTCGTAATTCTTTAATACGATTTTGTGTTTGTTTCCTCACATCTACTTGTCTCCTTCATCGTTTGGACTTGATAGTATTTCATCATCCAGCAAAGAAGCATTATCCACTTCCTTTATAACTTTGCCAATAGTACAACCAAAGAGCAATAATAAACCGATGACGAATATAATCATTAACCCTAGCTTAAACATTACTATCCTCCTGATATTGTTCCTTATTTTGTCCGATAAGTTATCTTCTTCACCCATCGAGGATTGATAGAAAACGGCGGAGTCGCTGATGGAAAATTCATACTTGCTCCTGTTCCAAATGAACTTGATACCAATTTTTCTAGTTCCTCTAAGTTGGAAGTGACGGAAATACTGTCTACCGTTTTATCAAAATACTCTACAATCATTTCAATCTCTTGAACTGGTTGAGAAGGTTGTAATCTGTACAATCCCATGAAATCAATCCTCTTTCTGTTGCCATGATGAGAAAATTTGGCTGAGTTTCTCAGCTCTTTCTTTTTTCGGTAAATCAAAAACAGCTTTAGGAACCATGTAGATTTTCTCCTTCGGGCTACGACCTATCGTTAGCACTTTACCATCAATTGGTCTAAATTCATCTTTTAACATGTTTCAACTCCCTTAGACAATTCTGATAAATAGCTATTGAGTTTCGTCTCCGACAGTTTATCTGGATAATAGTATGCAATCAGACTAGGACACTCATCAGGAAATTTTCTAGCGTGCTCACTTTGTCCTGATAGCTCCATAAAGCCCTGTTCTTTTTCGATAAGTAAAGCCATTTTCCAGAAGCGAATCATCATTTTGTAGAAATAGGCTGGGACATTCTGGATTGATTTTCCTTCAGCCTCTCCTGTTTTAATTTTGAAAATCAATTTATCAAGCTCACGTTCAAGATCTTGCAGCCAAACCTCTCCATAAATTTCCTGATCAGCTAAGAGGTTGTTGTAATTCTTCTCAACTTGACGTTTCGATTGATAGATTTTATTTTCAAGAATTTTTGCATCTTTTCCAAACAAACTGAGTTTCTGAACTAGTTGAGGGGAAAGAAAACCATGTTGCCCCATTTTAAATGCTTCAGAGATTGATAAATCAGAAAGAGATGATTCGCTCTTGTATCGATTAGTATCGTAAAGAGTATCAATCTTACTCTTCTCTGTATTTATTCCGTCCGATTCGTGGACGTTTTGAAGTCCATTTTGCGGACGTCCGTTTTTGATACTTTCGCTATTACCAATGCTTTGGGGTACTTTTTCATATAGAACTTTACCAAAGGCATTAACCCTCTTCAGTAACTCACCATCAGCTGAATAGTGCTCCACTATTTCTAAATTAGCATCGACTAGCTGAAGATAAAGTCTATTCGGCTTATTGAGTCCCTGCCTAACTTCTCGTAAGAGACCATGTTCTTGTAGTTCTTTCTTGATCTTAGTAACCTTCATCTTTCCCTTATCCAATAGCAGCATCAGGTCAGAAACTGTAAAAATTAGAAAGACCGCTCCATTTTCATCAACGTAATCTCTATTTCCCTTCTGGAATGAACTGATACTTAATTTACAGCGATTATAAAGAGCGCCATAAGCTAACTTAGCATCAGATGAAAGACCCGTGTAAGAACTAGTCAATTTGACATAGCCGTTCTCATTGTGTTGAATACGGGTGAAAAAGATTTCTGGAATTTGATAAAAAGTTAGAGTGGCTAGTTGGTCAATCGTGATATCTGCCATTAGTAGCCTCCTACAACTTGTAATCTCAAGCCACCAGCTTCAGGAAAATAGACAAGATGAGTTTGTTCTAACTCTTCAATAGCTGCAATAGCACGGCTTTTAGTCCATCCCATTGTATTCATCAAATCTAAAATCATTACGTCTCTAGTCAACCTTGAGACCTTTGTTTGGTGTTGTTTCATAGGTAATCCTTTCTTTACTTGATTAGTCCAAAATAGTTGAACACTGATAATAAAACTGCAAAAGCATTTACTATAAAAATAACTAGTAAAAGCACAACAGGTTTATCTCTGTGATAAGAGCTGATAAACATACCAAATGAAACAATAGCAAAAATTAGATTAAATATAATCAGAACACTCATCGAGTTTTTCCTTTCTTAGTTTTTTAAGCCTATTAGACATAGCTATTCCTCATTCTGTAGTATTTATTGAATAACCTCCAAGCTTTAAACGGGTTTTGTCTAGAATGATTTTCAAAAAATACGACATGATAACAACCTTTATTTAAGACTTTCTCAAAATCATTTTTTGATACAGATAAACCGAAATCTTCACGATCGCCAAGACTAAGTAAAAAATACTTTCTCCATCGTTTTTTTACTGGAACACTCCTAAACATCAGTTCATTAAGTTCTAGTGACTCTTTTGAATAATCAAAGCTATAAATATAGCATGCCACCAATACTTTCTTGCTAAACATTCCTTATTTCCTTCCTACACATATCCCATCAATTCTGGATTAAACTCTAGAGTCAACCACAAGGCTTGATCCTGAGTCAATTGGCTAGTTTGTCCCCAAGTTCCATCTCTTGCTCTTCTGGAGTAAGGATAACTGCCATGTTTATTTCTAGGCTTTAATTCATGAATAACATCGTCTTTAATAACTTCCCAAAGTAGACTAGAGGGCTTATAATAATAACCGTTTCCAAGCCAAACTCTATCGAGGTCATCGTATGGAGATACCTTTTCTTCAGAATTTCCTTCAGGGATACAATCAACCATATTTTCATTCTTATCAAGATCTATTACATCGAAAATTTCTAACGAATCAATATCCATAACAATTTCAATATTATCTGACATTTTTTCTCCTTTCCTTAATTTTTGGCAACGAAAAAAGAGAGCGATTTTCTCACTCTCTCAAGTTATATGATATTTAATTTTTCACTTTCCCAAAACTCTAGACACTTAGACTTGACAGAGTTTTAATTTTTTTTCAGCTACTAGAAACTTTTAGTAAAATCTTTTACATTTGAAATCAAACTCCTTTTAAGGTACAATGGTAGAAATGAATTTTTGAGAGGTTAACAATGAAAAAACTAGCAACCCTTCTTTTACTATCAACGGTAGCCCTTGCTGGATGTACTAGTATCCAACGTGGTCTCCGTGGTGATGAATATGTCGACTCTAGTATCTCTGCTGAAGAAAGCTCAAAAGCAGCTGCTCAGGCTGCCAAAGATTTGAATGACGCTTTGACCAATGAAAATGCCAACTTCCCTCAACTTTCTAAGGAAGTTGCTGAAGATGAAGCCGAGGTTATTTTACATACAAATCAAGGCGATATCCGCATCAAACTCTTTCCAAAACTAGCACCTCTTGCGGTTGAAAATTTCCTTACTCACGCTAAGGAAGGCTATTATAACGGCATCACCTTCCACCGTGTCATTGATGGATTTATGGTCCAAACTGGAGATCCTAAGGGAGATGGTACAGGGGGCCAATCTATCTGGCATGATAAGGATAAAACAAAGGACAAGGGAACTGGTTTTAAAAATGAAATCTCTCCTTACCTATACAATATCCGAGGAGCCCTTGCTATGGCTAACACTGGTCAACCAAACACCAACGGTAGCCAGTTCTTCATCAACCAAAACTCAACAGATATTTCAGCTAAACTCCCTACAAGCAAGTATCCAAAGAAAATCATCGAAGCCTATAAAGAAGACTGTAACAATGTCGATACTTGGGAGATCGTAGAAACTGGACGCAAATTTACCCTCTACTGGATTCCACTTTTTCCTTACGGCAAAACTTATTTCGTTTCTTGTCCTATTTGCCACTATGGTAAAGAAATTGAGAAATCTGAAATTGAAAGCTATTTAAAATACTAGTCAAAAAAGCCAAGTCATTTCGACTTGGCTTTTTTAGCGCCTTTAAGTTAGCTTGTTAAAGTCCCAGATTTGGTCCATCCAGCCTTCATAAAAGTCTGGTTCGTGGCAAACCATTAGAATACTTCCTTTGTATTCTTTAAGCGCCCGTTTGAGTTCATCCTTGGCATCTACATCCAAGTGGTTGGTCGGCTCGTCCAGCACTAAGACGTTATTTTCACGGTTCATCAAGAGACAGAAACGCACCTTGGCCTGTTCCCCACCTGACAAGACCTGAATCTGACTTTCAATGTGCTTGGTCGTCAAACCACAACGAGCAAGGGCTGCACGAACTTCTGCCTGATTGAGTGCAGGAAAGGCATTCCAGACAGCTTCAAGAGGGGTTTGACGATTGCCACCTTCTACTTCTTGCTCAAAGTAGCCAAGTTCTAGGTAATCACCGCGTTCAACTTCCCCAGCGATTGGCGGAATAATGCCCAAGAGAGACTTCAAGAGGGTTGTTTTCCCGATACCATTTGCCCCGATAATAGCAACCTTTTGATTGCGTTCAAAGGTGAGGTTTAAAGGCTTAGTCAGAGGACGGTCATAACCAATCTGCAAGTCCTTGGCTTGGAAGATAAAACGCCCTGGCGTACGAGCTGTTTTGAAATCAAAGGATGGTTTTGGCTTCTCACTTTGCAGTTCGATAATATCCATCTTGTCGAGTTTCTTTTGACGGGACATGGCCATATTACGCGTTGCAACACGCGCCTTGTTTCGAGCTACAAAGTCCTTGAGGTCTGCAATCTCTTTCTGTTGACGTTCATAGGCCGCTTCCAACTGAGATTTCTTCATAGCATAGACTTCTTGGAACTGGTAGTAGTCACCAGAGTAACGCGTCAGCTGTTGATTTTCAACATGATAGACGATATTGATTACGTCGTTGAGGAAAGGAATATCATGCGAAATAAGGACAAAGGCATTCTCATAGTTTTGGAGATAACGCTTGAGCCAGTCAATATGTTCAGCATCCAAGTAGTTGGTTGGCTCGTCCAAGAGCAAGATATCTGGCTTTTCGAGGAGGAGTTTAGCCAAAAGCACCTTGGTTCTTTGTCCACCTGATAAGGCTGTTACATCTGTATCCATGCCATAGTCCATGACACCGAGGGCACGCGCTACTTCATCAATCTTGGCATCCAAAGTATAGAAATCTCGATTCTCCAAACGGTCTTGGAGCTCTCCTACTTCTTCCATCAGCGCATCAATATCCACCCCGTCTTCTGCCATTTCCATATAGAGGTCATTGATACGAGCTTCTGCTTTAAATAGCTCATCAAAGGCTGTACGCAAGACATCACGCACGGTTTGGCCTTCTTTTAGTACAGCGTGCTGATCCAGATAGCCAGCAGTCACATATTTGGACCACTCCACCTTCCCTTCATCTGGCAGCATCTTACCAGTCACAATGCTCATAAAGGTTGATTTCCCTTCACCGTTAGCACCAACCAGACCGATATGCTCTCCCTTGAGGAGACGGAAAGACACATCTTCAAAAATTGCACGGTCACCAAAACCGTGACTCAAATTTTTAACTTCTAAAATACTCATTCTAATTCCTTATCTTGTTTTTATGCAGTCCTTTATAGAGGACCCAAGCCAGATAGCCTCCCAAGGTATTGGTCCACAAATCATCAATCTCAAAGACGCGATTAAAGTCGAAGAAAAAATCTAAAACTAGTTGCGTACACTCGATTCCTAGACTCAGAAGAAAACTGAGAAGGATGATTTTTTTCGTTTGCCGCAAGTTTGGACAGAGATAGATCAGTTGAAAGACTAGCGGGAAAAGCAAGAAGACATTTAAAATATTCTGCAAAAAGATCCAAAGGACTTGTCCCAAACTAGTCACTTCACCCAGATTCCAAAGGGAGTTTAAGGGAGTTAAAAGAAAAACCAGGCGTCCAAAAGTTTGAATACCTGGAGTTTCCACTCCTGTAGGAAGTTGAGGCTGGGGAGTAAAACAAAAACAGACAATGCATAGACTGTAAACAGCCACTCCCAATCTTAAGATTAGTTCTCTTTTTTTAGTCATTTTATGGATTTACCGCTGCGACTGCCTTCTGGCGGTCACGTTTCATTGTATTAGAGCGTAATTGTCCACAAGCTGCATCAATATCTGTACCATGCTCTTGACGGACAACACAGTTGACCCCTTTTTTCTTGAGGGTATCGTAGAAGGCCATCACGCGCTCTTTAGGACTACGGCTATATTGGTCATGCTCACTAACAGGGTTATAAGGAATCAAGTTTACATAAGACAATTTCTTGATGTTCTTGAGCAACTCCGCCAACTCCAAGGCTTGTTCTACACCATCGTTGACTTCATTGAGCATGATGTATTCAAAGGTCACACGGCGATTGGTTGTTTCGATATAGTACTCAATAGCAGCAAAGAGTTTTTCAATCGGAAAGGCACGGTTAATCTTCATGATGCTTGAACGCAATTCATTATTGGGTGCGTGAAGGGAAACAGCCAGATTAACCTGTACACCTTCATTAGCAAAGTCACGAATTTTATGGGCCAAACCGGAAGTTGAAACTGTGATGTGACGAGCACCGATTGCCATCCCCTTGTCATCATTGATGGTACGGACAAAATTCAAAACATTGTTGTAGTTATCAAATGGTTCACCAATTCCCATGACAACGATATGACTGACACGCTCGTCCTGACCACGTTCGTCAAAGTATTTCTGAACTAGCATGATCTGTGCTACGATTTCCCCGTTATTGAGGTCACGTTGCTTCTTGATCAAGCCTGATGCACAGAAGGTACAACCAATATTACAGCCAACCTGAGTGGTCACACAGACTGACAAACCGTAGTGTTGACGCATGAGTACTGTCTCAATCAACATGCCATCTGGCAACTCGAAAAGATACTTAACAGTACCATCAGCAGACTCTTGTACAATCCGCTGTTTCAATGGATTGACCACAAACTGGTCATTAAGCTTGGCAATCAAATCCTTGGAAAGGTTGGTCATTTCTTCAAACGACTGGACACGTTTACGGTAGAGCCATTCCCAGATTTGATCTGCTCGGAATTTCTTTTCTCCCTGTTCTAATACCCACTCTTGCATGGTTTGACGTGTTAAACTATAAATAGACGGTTTCATCTCTTCTCCTTATTCTCTATCTATTTCTGACGAATGACAAAATGGCGCTGTCCCTTGTCCTCTTTCTGAGACTTTTGGTCCTTATGACGACGTCTATTTCGCTTATCCGCATTTGGTTTTCTCTTGTTTTGCGAAGGTTTCTTGCCTCTTCTAGGAAGGTTTTCCTCTTCCTTTTTACGCGATTTCTTGTCAAATGACGCACGCTTCGGTGCTTGATTTTCTAGGACAAAATAGGCACAACCATAACTACAGTACTCCAAAAGATAGTCCTGTAAGCGACTGATCTTTTCAATTTTTTCCTCTGTTCGATCGTCTTTGTAAAAACCACGTAGGCGGAGCTGTTCATTACTCCAGTCCCCCACGACATAATCAAACTTGGTCAACACCTCAGAAAAGCGTTGATTAAAGACTGTCACATCGAAAGCATCCTTGATATTTTCAACCAAGGTAAAAGCAATCCCTTCAGTCTCAACCTTATCCCCATTTACATGAAATTCTGGGCCAGGAAACTTGTTATAGTTGTATAATTCAGGTGCAATTTCTTTACGCATAGTCTTCCTTTTCCACGATTACTTAACACTCTATTCTACCATAATTTCTAGCAGTTAGCACGTTTCTCATAAAAATGAAAAAAGTCTGACGATTTTGTCAGACTCCTGCCTTATAAAGCAAAAAGAGAAGAATAACTCTTCCCTTCCTATTCATTATTTTGCTGCTGCGTAGAGCTCGTCTACTTTGTTCCAGTTAATGACTGAGAAGAAAGCTTTGATGTAGTCAGGACGCACGTTGCGGTATTTCACGTAGTAAGCATGTTCCCAAACGTCCAAGCCCAAGATTGGTTTTTTACCT
>QWCR01000827.1_pt1 | contig 19734 bp, 22 predicted proteins | sample 1972581 | NCBI WGS metagenome assembly QWCR01 (sample SAMN09866703, study PRJNA288562) | Human oral metagenome isolate pre4_saliva, whole genome shotgun sequencing... | isolation source: mouth | host: Homo sapiens | place: USA: California
TTTAAAGTATAATTTTAATGCTATGAATTTTTAAAGGAGTTATATATGACAATACTAGATGAACTGGAACAATATCCTAAGGAGTTCATCCAAAAAGGATATTCTGAAGAGATGAAGTACAAAATCAAAGCTGACATGAATTATTTTTTAAAAATTTCTCCTCTATCTTTTACTAAAAAGAAGGATTTAGAAGTAAAGTATATTTTAGCTTTAGAAAAAGAAATCAAATTTCCTAAATTAGTAGAAATGAAGTTTGAAACCAATTTAATTCTAAGTTTATACGAATGGATTGATGGAGTTGATATTAGAGAATATGCGTCTAAATTAACAGAAGAAGAACTTTATCAATTTGGTATGCAAGCTGGAGCTTTTTTAAAGAAGATACATTCGATTTCTATTGAAGAAGCTTCAGTAAATTGGCAAAAATATTATATAAAGAAATCAATGAAAAAGATTCATTCTTTTAGAAAACAGAATAAGAATTTTGCTAATATTGAAACTTTTATTGATTTTATTCAAAGTCATCAATCTTTATTAAAAGATAGACCCATTTCATTATGTCATGGAGATTATCATGTAGGAAATATGATGATTGACTTAGAAACAAAGAAGCTCGTTATTATTGATTTTGGTTCTATAGAGATTGGTGATCCTATGGAAGAGTTTAATCGTATGATTTGGAATGCTCAATTATCTGAGGAGTTTGCTACTGGTTTCGTTAATGGATATTTTGATGGAGAAAAAATTCCTGATATATTTTGGAAACTAATGGCCTATTATATGGCTTGTGATGTAGTAGGATCTATTCCTTGGGCTATTAATTTTGAAAATAATCAATTAGAGATTATGCTTAAAAGGGCAAAATTAGTGTTGGATTGGTTTGACGATTTTAAACGAGTAATTCCTAAGTTTTATAAAGGAAATAACTTTGAAAAGGTAGGTAAATTTTAATGGATATTCAACAATACAAACAAATGTTAGAGCAGCCATGGGGGAAAATTCAATATGTAATTACTTTCGCTCAATTAGAACATATTAAAGGAAAAAAATTCTAGATTTTGGTTCAGGATTTGGTTTAGTAAGTCAATTTCTAGCTCAAAATAATGAAGTCGTTGCGATTGAACCACAGGAAGAAATGTTATTTGCCTATTCCAATCATCGTTATGAAAAAATCTTAGGCAGCTTAGAGCAAGTTGAAAAATTTGAATCAGAATCTTTTGATATTGTTTTGTGTCATAATGTATTAGAATATATCGATGAAAATTGTCGAGTGAACTATCTTTCTGAATTAAAGAGAGTGTTAAAACGAGATGGGAAGTTATCCATTATTAAACATAATCAAGTTGGCAAAATTATGCAAGCAGTTGTCTTTTCAAATGATGTTGATCAAGCATTAGATTTATTAAATGGGAATGAATTTAAAAGTGTTTCTTTTTCTCAAGGAACAACGTATACCATTGATGAATTATTGGAAATGTCAAAAATGAAATTGGAAAACTATCAAGCTATCCGTACATTTTATAGTTTACAGATGAATGAAGTAAAAACGAAAGATAACTGGCTAGAAAAGATGACTGAAATGGAACTTGCAGTATGTGATTTGTATCCGTATAAAGATATTAGTTTCTTACAACATGTATGGCTAGTGAAGGAATAACAGTTTAATTTTCTTGTAAGTACTAATATCGTATGGTAGAGTTTTATTATCGAATTTAAAGGAGAATTAAAATGAATAGAAATGAAGTTATTGAATTACAACATAAACGTTTTGCAGTGAAAAAATATGATCCGAATCGTCGTATTTCTGATGAAGATTGGGATACATTAGTAGAAGTAGGACGTTTAGCTCCATCATCCCTTGGTTTTGAACCTTGGAAAATGCTCCTATTAGAAAATAAACAAATGAGAGAAGATTTGAAAGAAATGGCATGGGGAGCTATTAATAGTTTAGAAGCTGCAAGTCATTTTGTTATTTTCCTTGCTCGAAAAGGTGTTACTTATGATAGTGCGTATGTTGCAAAGTTGATGAAGGAAGTAAAAAATCGTGACTATGATCCAACTTCACGATTTGCTGCTCGTGTGAAGAGTTTCCATGAAATCGATGCAACATTAAATGATGAAAGAGCATTATTTGACTGGGCTAGTAAACAAACGTATATTCAAATGGCAAATATGATGTCTGCAGCAACACTTTTAGGAATAGATTCTTTACCGATTGAAGGATTTAATAGAGAAAAAGTAGAAACTTATTTAAAAGAAAAAGGAATCTTAAATACGGATGAATTTGGTGTATCTGTCATGGCAAGTTTTGGCTATCGTGATCAAGAAATTACTCCTAAAGTTCGTTGGAATAAAGAAGCAATCTACGAAGTGATTGAATAATATATAGATATAAATTAGTAAACTGTTTAGAGAAATTTTATGATTTCTTTAAGCAGTTTTTCTTTATACTAATAAGCGGGAGATTGTTAAAATTATATAAAAAACGCTTTTTTTCCGAATTTATAAACAATTTATTTTTATTAACGAATATAGTATTAAATTTTTTATTCTATTTTTGAGTTTTTTTCTTTAATTAATAGTTTTAGATGTAAAAAGTTTGTGAAATTTAATGAATTTAAAATTATTAAGAGGTTAGTATTATAAATTTAAATAAAATTTAAATATTTTTAATGTATGCTTTTTTTATTTTATGGAATAAATATAATAGAAGTTTAAATTTCAATTTTTTCTAACAACTTTTTTTGTTAACAATAAAAAAGTAAAATTTTGAAAAGAAAATATGAAACAAAAACAAGGAATTCGGATTTATTCTTTATGAATAAAATTTCGAAAACTTTCATAATAAATTTTCTTTAAAATTCAAGAAATAATCTTGATACTCTAGTTGTTTGTTCTATAATAAAGGTGAATAAAATTTAGGAGGGGCAAATATGTGTAGCATCGAGAAATTAGTAATTAAAATTCAAAATGGAGAAGATGAAGAAGCTTTTGTTTTATTAGAGAATAAAATTAAACCTTTAATGCATATGATGTATTACCGTCATTTCTATTATTGTGTTGAATTAGAAGACTTTATTCAAGAAGCTAGTTTTTTACTCTTCTATGCAGCACAAAAATTTGATTTTCAAAAAGGTAAATCATTTCTTGCATATTATAGAAAATCTTTAAAAAACTATGCGATACAATTAGTTCGTCGTGAACATCGTGAAAGTGTTATTCCAGAGAAATATATATGTAAATATGATATATCTAATCTTAAACATCATCTTTCTGTTGAAGAAGAATTTTTATTAAGAGAAGAAATGCCTAGGTATTGGGATTCATTATCAGCATCTGAAAAAGCAGTATTTTATTTTTATACAAGTGGATATTCTTTTGAAGAAATAGCAGAAAAATCTAATAAATCTGTTGCGGCTATAAAAAGTGCTTTTCATCGTTGTCATAAAAAATTTAAACTCTTTTATGAATCAATTCATAAAGATAAAGCTTATTAAAAAGGATAAATGTATTGCAACTTTCTCCATTCTAACAAGAGGACTAATATTTATTATTAGCCTATTGTATGATATACTATATAAGGTATATTAGGTGTCGAGAATGACACGAAAAGGAGGACCGTTTGTGGTTGCATTAAGTTTAAGAGCACAAAATATTGGTATTGATTTAGGAACTGCTAATACGATTGTTTATCTTGAAAATGAAGGTATTGTGACACGTGAACCATCTGTAGTCGCAAAAAATATAGTTACGGAAGAAATTATCGCTGTCGGTCAAAATGCATTTGATATGATTGGGCGAACACCAGAAAATATTGTAGCAGTTAGACCAATGAAAGATGGTGTAATTGCAGATTATAATACAACAACAGCAATGTTAAAATATTTTGTACAATCAATTGTAGGTCGTTCTTTCTTTAAACCGATTGTAATGATATGTGTTCCAAGCGGAATTACAGATGTTGAAAAAAGAGCGGTATTAGATGCTACAAAATACGCTGGTGCTAAAGAAGCTTATGTTGTAGAGGAACCATTTGCAGCAGCTGTAGGTGCTGGATTACCTGTACAAGATCCAACAGGAAGTATGATTGTGGATATTGGTGGAGGAACGACTGATGTAGCAACAATTTCATTAGGTGGAATTGTGAATAGTCAATCTATCCGTATTGGTGGCGATGAATTAAATGAAGCTATTGTATTACATGTTCGTAAAAAATATAATTTATTAATTGGGGAAAGAACTGCTGAAGATTTAAAAATTCAATTAGGTTCTGCTTCAGTAGAAAAATCTTCTGCTTATGGAAGTATGCAAGTGCGTGGACGTGATATGGTTTCTGGCTTGCCAAGAATTATCGAAGTGGAAGCTGTGGAAATTGCAGAAGCAATGAGTGAAATTATTACGCAAATTATTGATGCCGTAAGAGATGTTCTTGAACAAACACCACCAGAAATTGCATCTGATGTGATTGATCATGGTATCGTATTAACAGGTGGTGGAGCATTGTTAAGAAATCTAGCAGAAGTTATTTCTGATTATACACAAGTTCCTGCCTTTGTGGCAAATGATCCTTTGGATTGTGTTGCGTTAGGAACTGGAAAAATTTTAGCAAATCCATTATTAATGAAAAAATAATGAAAAGGAGACTGAACAGTGAATCCAATATTTTCGAACAAGAAATTAATTGGTTGGGTTTTAGGTGGAATTGTAACACTATTACTAATTACCTTTTCACTCACTGTTGGTAGTAATATCGTTTCGCAAGGTGTCAATGATGTGACGAATATTTTAGGAAGAATGCTTGCGTATCCTGCCAATAGTGTCAATGATTTTATGGAAAGTATTTCTAATTTAACAAATACTTATCAAGAAAATCAGACCTTAAAACAAAAAGTAGAAACAATCTATGAATTAGAAGTTCAATTAAATGACTTAAAAAAAGATAATGAAAAAATGAAGGAAGCGTTGAAGTTGCAAGATACTTTAAACGACTATACTTTAATTAATGCAACAGTTATTGCAAGAAATCCAGATACTTGGAGAGATATTGTTACGATTAATAAAGGGGCAAATGATGGCTTAACACCTCAAATGTCAGTTATGAGTGATAACGGATTAGTAGGTAAAGTATTAGATGTGAATCCTACAAGTGCTAGAGTTGCTTTGTTATCGAATAATGATAATACTTTAGTTCGTGTTGCTGCGATGATTCAAGGAGAAAAAGAATCCATTTATGGAACATTAACAGGATTTGACCATGAAAAAAATATTTTAATTATGAGTCAAATTCAAGCAACTCAAGAAATTAAAGTGGGAGATAAAGTTGTTACATCCGGTTTAGGAGGCGTATCTCCAAGCTCATTATATATTGGTACAGTTGAAGAAGTAGCGATGGATCGTTTTGGACTTTATAAAGAAGTTCGTATTAAACCAGCAGCGGATACAAATGATGTTCGTTATGTAACAGTGGTGAAACGAACAAGTGAAAGTAGGACTGAATAATGCATACTTCGAAACGTATTTATTGGTTACCGATTTTGATGATTATTGCTTTCTTAATTGATGGAGTGATGATGAATCATTTTTCAGCATTTCTGATGGAATCAGGATATACTCTTGTTCCAAGAATTGTTGTTATAACGTTAGTATTATTTACTTTTATCATTGATCATTCAAGTATGTTTTGGTTTGCGATATTAGTTGGTTTTATGTACGATAGTTATTATTCTGGTATATTAGGAATTTATATGGCGATTTTTGCTCTTATTGTTCGATTGATTGGACATATTAGAGGAAAAATTAGTATTAATCCATTCACACTAGGATTAGCATTAATTTTTTTACTAACGATTACTGAAACAGGTGTTTATGTGATATTTTCATTAATTGGTATTCAGCATCTTACAGTACAACAATTTTTAGTTCAACGATTAGGAGCTAGTTTAATATTAAATATTGTTTTGTATTACTTATTGTATATTCCATTGAAAAATTTTGCATTATGGGTGCAATCAGGGATTTCTCATGAAAAGATTTCTTTACGAGCAGCTCGTAGAAATCAAGGGAATTCATATCATTATCGTTAAAATGAAGCCGGTTCATGCCGGCTTTTTGTGTACGAACGTATGTGCGAAAAAAGTAGAAGAAATAATAAAAGATATGTTATAATAACATAAAAGAAGGAGGTATAATGATGAGCAATTTTTACGATACAGCAAATCAATTAGAACGTGAACTTCGTCAATCAGAAGAGTTTACTGCAGTAAAAGAGGCTTTTGAAGCAGTACAACAATCTGAAGAAGCAAAAGCTTTATTTGAAGAGTTCCGTGAAATGAATGCAAAATTCCTACAAAAACAAGTGAATGGTGAAGAATTGACTGAAGAAGATTCAATTTATGCAAATGATTTATATCAAAAAGCAAGTTCTAATGAAGCAATTCAAACATTAATGCAAGCAGAACAACGTTTAAATACAGTAATGCAAGATATTAACCGCATTTTAACAACTTCATTACAAGAATTATATCAATAATTACATTGATCGAAACGGTCTTATTGATTTTTAGCCTATGAAATAAAATTCATAATGGACTAGAAGTGAATAGACCGTTTTATTTTTTACAGATAAGGAGTTTTTATGATTCGCTTTATTCATTGTGCCGATATACATTTAGGAAGTCCTTTCACTGGGCTTCAACAAAAAAATAGTACAATTGCATTTCAAGCAATAGAAGCTACTAAAAAAGCCTTTTTAACTTTAATTAATACAGCGATTGAATATCATGTTGATTTTGTGTTAATTTCAGGAGATATTTTTGATTCTAGTCATCAACATATTCAAGAAAAAATTTTTTTAAAAGAACAATTTCAACGATTAGCTCAAGCAGGTATTTATACTTACTTGATTCATGGAAATCATGATTATGGGCGATTTACTGAAGATTGGAATAATGACTGGGTAAAAGTGTTTAAAGAGGAAGTTTCAACAGAAATATTGAAAACCTCCTCAGGTGAAAGTGTAGCTATTAGTGGATTTAGTTATGATACAAGATGGATAACAGAGTCAATGGCAATGCATTTTCCGTTAAGAAATTCATTAGTGGATTATCATCTTGGAATGTACCATGGTCAAACTCGTACAGCATCTGATTCATCTACAGCATATGCGCCATTTAAAGTTAGTGATTTAGAAAAGCTTCATTATGATTATTGGGCTTTAGGTCATATTCATCGTATCACAGCTCTATAGAGAAATTTTAATTCAAAAATGGAATGATGATAAAACTTATTTGTTAAAATTTGTTTTAATTGTGGATAGAGGCTTTAATCAAACATGGTTGAAATTAATCGAAGACTTACTCCAAAAGGAAATTTCAAAAAAATATGAAAAATTATATTTGATAGAAATGGATGTCGAATTTAGGAAGTTAAAAAGAAATAATCAACTAAGCATTGAATTATTGGAGGATGAGGAAAGTCATCTAAATCGACTTCAAGATATTCAAAATATTGCTATGCAACATACTCTATTGGCAAAATATTTTTCCAAAGAAATAAGTAGTGAGTCATTTCAACATAAAATGATTCAAAGAGCGAAAGTTTTAATTGAAACGAATATAGAAGTAGGTGATGAAAATGTACATTAATAGAGTTGAAATTTTTGGGTATGGAAAATGGTCAAAAGTACGAATGGATTTTCATCAACAATTACAAATATTTCAAGGGAAAAATGAATCGGGAAAATCGACTTTACGTTCCTTTATTCAACATGTATTATTTGGATTTCCAAAAAAGAGTGCTGGTAAATACTCTTATGAACCTCAAAATGGGGGGATTATGGGAGGACGAATTTGGTTAGATGAAACTTTAGAAGGCTCTCTTTTCATAGAAAGATATATCAAAAATGGTAAGCAATGTTTTAAATGTGAAACGACTTCAGGGAAAAGTTTATCCGAAGATAGATGGCAACAATTACTTTTTCAAATGGATGAAAAACAATATGCACAAGTTTTTGGATTTAATAAAGAACAATTAGACCAATTTCAATTTTCTTCAATGGAGGAAATGGATCAATTTCTCTATAGTGTTAGCTTAACCGGTAGCGAAGAATGGATGAAATTATCAACAAGATTACAAAAACAAGCAGACGCTATCTTTACTCCAAAAGCTGTTAAAAGAGTCATTAATCAGCAATTACATCAATTAGATTTACAAATGGTTAAAATAGAAGAATTAGCAAAAAATAATGATGTTTATGAAGAGACACTTCAAAAATCTGAAGAGATTAAGCAAGAAATTCAAAGACATTCGCTAATGATTCAAAATAATCAGGAAGAAGAAAGAAAACTTCAATTATTACAGTCTCATTGGAATAGCTATGAAAGATGGAAACTAATTAGAAAAAAAATTAATCTCAATCAGGAAAAAAATTGGAATCCAGAGTGGAAATATGAATTAGAAAGAAATCATTTAGATGATGAATGGAATGAACAACAAATTCATGAATTACAACAGGAGTATCATTTATGGAAGCAGAGACATCAAATTGAACAGCTACTAAAAGAAGATCCAAGATGGTCTCAGTTACTAAATATTTCTTTAATGGAAGATGAAATAGAAGAAAAAATTTTGCTTAGAAAAAAATTGAAAACAGAATTAGATGAATTACAAGAGAATATTCAAAAGGAAGAAGAAATATGGAATATTCATCATGAAAATATTCCTTTGGAAATCTCAAAATATGAAATTGAACAGTTAAAAGAAAAAATTGAACAGCAAAGAACGTTACAATTTGAAGAAAAAGAATTAGATACTAAAATGAATCGACTAAAAGAGGAAAAAGAAAAAATCAATCACCATTCTAAAAATCAAAGTCCCACTAATCATCGATTTAATATTACGGGAGTTTTGATTTTTAGTGCAGTAGTGACTAGTCTTGCATCTATTTTACTACTATCAAATCCAGTATTTAGAGCTATTGGAGTAGTCATTGGAGTCATGATTAGTTTACCTAGTTGGATGTATGAAAAAAAATCTGTTTATACGAGTCAAATTCATGAGTATTTTTCAGCAAGATTAGAAGAAATTACTGATGAATTAGAGAAGTATACTTTACAAAGTAAAAATAATAAAGAAAAACTTGAAAAAATTGCTCAGGAATTATTTAGTTGGAAAAATAAATATGGCTATACTAATTCTAACATTTCAGTAGAACAACTTTGCCAAGGAGATGTATTAAAATCTCTTAGATACTTTGTTGAACAAAGAAAAACAAAAGAAGTAACACTTCGTCAAATTGAAAAAGAATTAACTCAATTACAGATGAACTGGCAGTGGGTTTTTGAAGTGAAAAAAGAAACTATTTCAAATACAATTGAATTAGAATGGAAAGTGTTGAAGAAAATCATTCAAGAAGTTCACAATTCTTATCAGAAAGAAATGCTTCAAATGAATGAAGGGTTAAAATTACAAGAGCAAATCCAACAATTGTATATTGATAAGCAATTATTAGAAAATCAAAAGATATCGATATTAAAGAAAGCAAATGTTCAAAATGTCGAAGAATTTTATCAAAAAGATGAAGCATATGAAAGAAATCGACTGTTGATTCAAGAATATACTCAGCTAAAGCAACAATTACAAGATTATTTAGAAGAATTGGAAGCAATACAAAGTAAAGAAGAATTGGAACAAAGAATGGAGAGTTCACATCACTCATTGTTAAAGCTTCTTCAAAAAAATCAATCTTTAATAGAAGAACAAGCACAAAAATTACAACAAATTCAACAATTAGTAACAGATGGAACTTATCATGAACAACTGATTGAATTTGAATTATGGAAGGCAGAAGTTGAAGAACAATTAGTTGAATGGGCGAGTTGTTTATACGCTTCAAAATGGATTTTAGAAAGTTTACAAAAACAGTTACCATCACAAACTAATGAAGTCATAGAGGATGCTAGTCGTTACTTCAATCGATTAACCCAAGGCAGATATCAAGAAATTCGTATTCAGAATATGAAAGTTGTTGTAAAAAATAAGGATGAAAAATGGTTATTTGCTAGTGAATTGTCTAGAGGTACATTAGATCAATTATTAGTCAGTATTCGTTTAGCATTTATTGAAAATCTTTCTTCCAAAATAGCATTACCTCTATTAATCGATGATGGTTTTGTTAATTTTGATAGTGAACGTAAACAGATTATGTTACAATTAATTAAAGAGCTTTCAAGTAAAGTACAAGTAATCTATTTTTCATTAGATGATGAACCTTTTACGATTGCTGAAACACCTGCTAGCCTCATTAGGCTACAAAGATAGAAAGAAGAGGAATTCATGGTAAAAAAATTATATGATTATGCAGTAGATGAAGCATTAGAATTGTTTTTATTAATAAAAACAGCTGATGTGAGATTAGCCAAAAATGGGAAACCTTTTTTAGCTTTTACATTCCAAGATAAGTCTGGACAAATGGATGGAAAATACTGGTCTGCAACACCTGAAGAAATTGAACGCTTCTCATCAGGAAGTATTGTTCATTTAGTTGGAAAAAGAGAAATTTTTAATGGAATGCCTCAAATTAAAATTACAGGACTACGTTTAGCAAGACCAGAATTTGGGGAACCAAGTGAAGTTTCAGATTTCTTAGAGCATGCTCCTATGAAAAGAGAAGAAATGGAAGAAGAGTTAAATTCTATTCTGTTTGAAATCATTAATCCAGTCATGAGAAGAATTGTGCATAAAATTTTAGGGAAGTATCAACAAGATTTCTTTGAATACCCTGCGGCTAAACGACACCATCATGCTTTTGCTGGTGGATTAAGTTATCATACATTATCAATGTTACGTTTAGCAAAATCTATTGCAGAACAATACCCTGAAGTGAATCGTTCATTACTCTTATCAGGAGTTCTATTACATGATATCGGTAAGATTATTGAATTATCTGGAGCTATTGGAACAGAATATACACTTAAAGGGAAATTAATGGGTCATATTGTGTTAATGGATGAAGAAATTACAAAAGCCTGTGAAGAATTAGATATTGATCAAAGCCATGAAGATGTTGTTTTATTAAAACATTTAGTATTAGCACACCATGGTAAATTAGAATATGGTTCGCCAGTTCGTCCATTATTATTAGAGGCAGAGATTTTACATCATGTTGACTTAATGGATGCAAGTGTCACAATGATTACATCAGCTTTACAAAAGACAGAACCAGGACAATTTAGTGAACGAATTTTTGGTCTGGACAATCGAACATTTTATAAACCACGTACTGTAGAGTAGAAAATAAAAGTCTGTTTATCAGACTTTTATTTTTTTTGAGCAAAACTATTTACAAAATTATAAAAGAGGTATATGATACTAACTGTAATCAAAATTATTACATTTAAAGAAAGGTGATTCATATGTCAAAAAACGTTAAAAATATTATTATTGGGTTTGGTAAAGCAGGTAAAACAATTGCTGCTTACTTAGGAACACAAGGAGAAGAAACAGTCTTAATTGAAAAATCTCCTGTAATGTATGGTGGTACATGTATTAATGTTGGATGTATTCCAACTAAAAAAATTGCAACTGCAGCTGCTCGTAAAAAATATAGCCAAGAAGATGCAGCAAGTTATTATCAAAAATCAATTCAAGAGAAAAAAGCTTTAATTGCAGCATTAAATCAAGCAAACTATCAAAAAGTTAATTCAGCTCCAAATGTAACAATTGTAGATGGATTTGGTCGTTTTGTAGATGAACATACAGTTGCTGTGGATACTGCAAATGGTGTAGAAGAATATGTTGCAGAAAGAATCTTTATTAATACAGGTGGTACTCCATTTATCCCACCAATCGAAGGATTAAAAGTTGGAGGACCAATTCACACAAATGAAACAATTATGGATTTAGAAGAATTCCCAGAATCAGTTGTGATTGTTGGTAGTGGATTTATCGGATTAGAATTTGCAGCAACATATGCACAATTCGGTTCAAAAGTAACAGTTGTAGATGTATTCGATGCATTTATTCCTCGTGAAGATGATGATGTTTCAGCAGCGGTTAAAGAACGTTTAGAAGAAATGGGCGTTACTTTTGAATTAGGAATTTCTGTTAAAAAAGTTGAAACAGAAGATAACAAAGCAACAGTTTACTATGCTAAAAATGATGAAGAAAAAGTACTTGTTGCAGATGCAGTTTTAGTAGCAACTGGTAGAAAACCAAATATCCAAGGCTTAGACTTAGAAAAAGCTGGTGTTGAATTATCTGAACGTGGTGCTATTAAAGTAAATGAATTTTTACAAACAAATAAACCACATATCTTTGCATTAGGTGATTCAACATTTATTAGCCCTACATTATCAAGTGTTGGTTTAAATGAAAAAGCAGCTCAAGCAGCAGGAATTCCTGTGAAAGTTGCTAAATTACCAATGGCTGCTGTTCCAAAAGCAAAAATTTTAGGAAACCAAGTTGGATTCTATAAAGTTTTAGTACATGAACAAACAAATGAAATTGTTGGTGCAACATTATTTGCAGAAGAATCTCATGAAGTAATTAATATCATTGCAACTGCTATTAAAGCGAAATTACCTTATACAGCTTTACGTGATCAAATCTTTACTCACCCAACAATGGCAGAAGCATTAAATGATGTATTTGGATTAATCAAATAGAGGAATCAAAATGGGAAACGACTTTATAGTAATCATCCATTGTTTAACGTATTTATCTGTTCATTGTGATAGAAGATTCTCTAGCCAACAATTAGCGCATAATGCATGTAGCAATCCTGTTATTGTGCGAAAAGTAATGAGTTTAGCTTCTTCTAAAGGATATGTTGATGTTGTTAATGGAGCTAATGGGGGATATAAAATTCAAGTAGATCCAAAAGATATTTCACTAGGGGATTTATTTATACTCGTTGGTGAAGATCAACGATTAAAGAAACAGTATCAATCTTCTCTGGATGAAGTTTGTCTTGTAGCGAATCATATTTGTAGTGTCTTTTCTGATTTGCAGGATAAACAAATTCAAAATGAAATAGATTTTTATCAAAAACAGAGTATATTCGATATTGTACAACGATTGCAAAAAAAGTCTGAAAAAGTCGAAGTTTAGGATTAGATTGAAGGAGTGAGTTTAATGGAATTTGTAAAAGAAGAAAATGCATTTAGACATTATAATGCAGTAGGTGAAGTGGATGCTGAAATTACATTTCAAGTTGAAAAAGATGTATTGATTGCTGATCATACTTTTGTAGATCCAACTTATCGAGGACAAGGAATTGGAAAATTACTAGTCGATAAATTAGCGGATTATGCAAGGGAAAATCAGAAGAAAATCCATCCAACATGTTCATATGTCGTTAATTTATTTAAAAAATATGACGAATATAGTGATGTGAAAATATAAAAAAAGTTAAAATTCATAAAAGTATCACGAATAATTCACAAAAAATTCACATTTTACCTTTATGATACAGCCATACCCAATAAAACACCTAAGGTTTACTTCTCCCAAATAAAAAATGAACTCCCAACATTTTTTATTAGTAAACCCTAGTCAACAAAAGCATTGGACATATCGCTTGAAAGGAAACACTCTTTCTTTTACAAGTGATAATGGAGTTTTCTCAAAAAATACCGTTGATTTTGGTAGTGAATTATTAGTAGAATCTTATGATATTCCGGAGCAGTTTCAAAAAGCAAGTTTATTGGATATTGGATGTGGATATGGTACGATGGGACTTGCTTATGGAAAAGCTTATCCTGAATTATCCATCGAAATGATTGATGTCAATGAACGAGCATTAGTTTTAGCACAAGAAAATGCAAAGAAAAATGGAATTCATAATGTGGATATACATGAAAGTAATTTGTATGATTCTGTAAAGAAATCCCAGTACGAAATTATTATTAGTAATCCACCGATTCGTGCTGGAAAAATAGTTGTTCATACTATTTTAGAAAAAGCATATGATTATTTAGCTGAAAATGGTCAATTAGTCATTGTGATTCAAAAAAAACAAGGAGCTCCAAGTGCTCAAAAGAAAATGGAAGAAGTATTTGGAAATTGTGAAAGAATTCAATGGGATAAAGGGTATTGGATTTTAGTAAGTACAAAAGATTAAAGGAGAATATTATGACGAAAAAAAATAGTAAGAAAAGAATTTCAAATTGGAGATTGTGGGTTGCAGGACTATTATTTATAATCGCTGGATTATTATTTGCTGCTGGTCCGATTCGTTCGTATATGCTAGCACAATTCCAACAAGAGCATACGCAACAATTAACTAAAGTTACAGCAGCTGAAGTAAAAGAGAATGAAACTCAAGAAGCAGAGTTTGACTTTTCAACAGTTGAGCCATTAGATTTACAAGCAGTTGTAAAAGCAAAAATGGATACTTCTAAATTTTTAACATTAGGAGCGATTGCTGTTCCAAGTGTGAATTTAAATTTACCAATTTATAAAGGGATTTCTAATCCTGTGTTATTAGCTGGAGCTGGAACAATGAAACCAACTCAAAAAATGGGTGAAGGAAATTATGCGTTAGCGAGTCATCACTATTTTTCAGATGAAAAATTATTGTTCTCTCCATTAATTAAATTAAAAGTTGGAGATAAAATTTATTTAACAGATATGGAATATGTGTATGAATATGAAACAACAAGTATCGATTTAGTAGAAGCATATCAAGTAGAAGTCATTTATGATGTTCCAGGAAAAACAGAGATTACTTTAATTACATGTGATGATTTACAAGCTTCTCATCGTTATAGCTTTAAAGGGAAATTCATTTCAAAAACACCAATTAGTGATGTGACTGAGGATGTAAAACAAGCATTTAATATTGATTTTACTACATTATAGAGAGAGGGTGGATTGATTGGCGACAATTCAAGATATTGCGAAAAAAGCTGGTGTAACGAAAAGTACTGTTTCAAGATATTTAAATGGTGGTTCTGTCAGCTTAGAAACAGCGCAAAAAATTGAAAAAATTATTAAAGAAGAAAATTATACGCCAAGTCCATTTGCTCGAAGTTTAAAGGCAAAGTCAAGTTCCATGATTGGAGTAATTGTTCCAAGAATGGATTCATCAGCAACTGCTAAGACTTTAATGGGAATTGATGAAGTAGTTGAAGAATTAAACTATGATTTATTAATGAATAATGCTCGACAAGATAGCAAAAGGGAAATCAAAGCCATTGAAGAATTTGCTCGAAATAAAGTAGCTGGAATTATTTTAATTGCAACTGAAATAACTTCAGAACATATTAAAGTCATAAAAAAATGTCCTGTTCCAGTTGTGATTGTAGGACAAGAGCATGAAGAGATTCATAGTGTGGTTCATGATGACTATCAAGCAGGATTTGAGCTAGTTGAAGCTCTTGCGAAACAAGGTTTTCACGAAATGACCTATGTAGGTGTTTCTAATCGAGATCATGCCGTTGGGGTTGTTCGAAAAGAAGGAATTTTTGCTGGGGCAAAAGCAAATCATTTTGATACGATTGAACAGCTTGAAGGTGATTTTTCTATACAAAAAGCATTGACAATTGGATTAGAATTGTTTCAAAAGCCGAATCATCCTTTAGTAATTGCTGCAACTGATAATATTGCAGTGGCTCTTATGAAAGCTGCTCAACAATGTGGTAGAAAAATACCTGAAGAAGTTGCGATTGCTGGGTTTGGTGGATATGAAATTGGTCAATTTATGAATCCAACATTAACAACCGTAGAAATTCAGTTTAATGAGGCTGGAAGAGTGTCTATGCAACTTTTAGATAAATTAATTCGTAAAGTTCCGTGTGAGATGAAAACGATCATTCCAGTTCATGTAAAACTTGGAGAAAGTACAAAAAAAGCTAGTAATTAGGAAATCCTAATTGCTAGCTTTTTTATATGGTTCAACATGAATATCGATAAAATTAATTCCGAAGTGTTCAGAGAGTTCCATTTCGATTTCTTCTGTTACTTCATGACTTCTCCAAACAGTTAGATTTGGATCCATACAGACGGTTAAATCTAAATAAATATTAGAACCATAACGACGAGCTTTCAATTCTTCGATACTTTTCACTTCTGGATGGGAAAGTATTAGGGGGTTATATTCTTTCATTTCTTCTGGTTCAAATCCATCGGTTAATTGAAAAGTGCTTTCGCTGAAAACATCATAAGCAGTTTTTAAAATCATCATTCCAACAATAAAAGCCATTACTCCATCTAACCATGAGATTCCTAAACTTGCTGCAAAAATGGCAATGGAAGTAGAAATACTTGTCAAGGCATCACTGTAATTATCCTTTGCTGCTGCTTTTAAACCGATGGAATTTATTTTTTTAGCCAGTGAATGGTTAAAACGATAAACTCCATACATAATGATACCAGAAATAAATCCTACCAAAGCTGTAATGAGGGATGGAAGTTCTGGATTTGGATTCATGATTGTATGCCAAGCGTTTCTAATAACTTCTATACCGATAATACACATAATAAAAGATGTAATAAGACTTGCAAGAGTTTCAAATTTCCAATGACCATAAGGGTGATTTTTATCTGCAGGTTTTTGAGAAATTTTTAAACCAGCAAATACTAGAACTGAAGATAAAACATCCGTTAAGTTATTTAATCCGTCTGAAAATAAGGCTTGAGAAAAAAATAATTTTCCAAATAATAATTTGCTGCTTGAAAGAATGATGTAAGTGATAATACTTAGAATTGCCCCTTTTTCAGCTTGTTTTAAACGTTGAGTAGCATTCATTTGATTCCCTCAATTCTGTAAAAGTTATTATAAGAGTATATCAGATATATATAAAAATAAAAAGGAAAAGGTCTTTTAATCTTTTTAGAATGAAAAATATTGTGAAAATGAAATAAGAAATCCTCTGTTTTGACTATCTCTATTGACATTCTTTTGGTATAATAAAATCAATTGAAACGAAAGAGAGTGAAGTAAATGGCAACAGCATTAATTGTATATGCTAGTTTAACAGGAAACACAGAAGAAATCGCAGATATTTTAGCAGAATCATTAGAAGAACAAGGAGTAGAAGTAGATATTAAAGAATGTACTTCAGCAACAGCAGATGAATTTCATGACTATGATATTTGTGTAGTCGCAACTTACACTTATGGTACAGATGGTGATTTACCAGATGAAATCGTTGATTTTTATGAAGAATTAGAAGAAGAAGATTTATCAGGAAAAATTTATGGAGCATTAGGTTCTGGAGATACATTCTATGATAAATTCTGTCAATCAGTATTAGATTTTGATGAACAATTTGCTAAGACTGGTGCAACAAAAGGTGCAGAAAATGTATTAGTAGATTTAAATGCAGAAGAAGAAGATGTGAAAAATATCGAAGCTTTTGCAAAAAGTTTAGTAGAAAAATTAGGATAGAAGAGAAGGTAACAGTTTGAAAAAGAACTGTTACTTTTATTTATGGAGAAAAAGATGTATCAAACAATTGAAGGGATTGCCGAATATTTAGAAGTTGATATTGCGTATGTGTTATATTTAATTCGTGAAAAACAAATTTCTACAATTACAGTAGATGATGAAGTGTTAATTAATCGATCACAATTTGACTTTTTTATTAAGCAACGGCAAAAAATGATTGAAGAATATCAAAAATACTTAGATGAGCCGATTCCGGAAGATATTGATATTAAGGATGAGGATTAAAAAAAGGTTAACAAGATAGTGAAGTGTGAAGTGACCCCAAAAAGTCTAACTTTTGGGGTCACTTTGCTTTAAATTATACTTTTTTCTTAAACATTTGATACAAGTAGGTATTTATTGTGAGTAATTTTCATCAAAAAATTTCATAGAGTAGCTCCCTAGAATCATGGAAAAGTAGTAAAAATAGTTGTTATCCTAGTTGATTAAAAAAATCCCTGATTTCCTCATCTTTTATAAAATAATATATAATTTTCCCCTCTCTTCTAGTGCCCAAGATATTTTGATTGGCTAGTTTACGAAGATGGTGGGAAGTAGATGCCATACTGAGATTTAGTAAACAGGCTATATCACAGACACAGAGTTCTTCAACAGCAAGAAGATAGAAGATGATATTTATCTGTTTATTATCGGTAAATTTTGTTAAAATTCGAAGTGATTTTTGGACTTTTTCCTTTTCAAGGTAGTTCGTTGCGGTTGTAATATTTTGTTGATTTATAACATTCACTTGGCAGATACTATCTTTTTTCATAATATTTTCTCCTAGCCTAATATAGTCCTTAGTATGTCAAAACTGTTATTTTCAATCAGGATATATATCCCCAATCCTAAATAAACAACGGCAATAAACCATCTGCTATATTTTTCCAAAGTTTCTCCAACAGATGGGACTTGTGCCAAGTTTTGGGCAGAAAAAACCAAGAGATAAATCATGACTAGAAAGGTAAGTAAAGCTACTATCAAATTTGCTAAATTTAAGGTAGTAAAATATGGGACAAAGACACCAATATTGTCAGCACCACAACTTGCAAAAGTAATCATAGCGACTAGAAATATCAGGTTTTTATTATCTTTGCGCAAACCTTCTTTGGCAATAGCTTCTCCATCAGAATCTCCTAAAAGCAAAACTTTGAGACCTAGGAAAATTGGAATCAAACCAAGTAAACCTAAAATCTCTTTGCTAGGAATATAATTTAAGACAAATGCAAAAAACAAACTTAGCAATATTAGACTACCAGAGCCTAGAAATTGTCCTAAATAGATGTTGATGATGTCTTTTCTGCTTTTTCTTTTGGCAAAAAATAACATTAGGATAATAAGTAAGTCTATGGCTGTCCCAGAATACAGAATTATTGAAGTAATAACATTTTGGATCATAAAGCACCTCATTCAAATATATTTTTGAATGTATTATAATATTAAACTTTGTAGATGTCAATTTTCAACTCCACCAAGATATAGATAAGAAGTTGGTGTACCAAATATTAAAAAGCCCTGCCATCGAAATGATAGCAGGGCTTAACTTCAATATCTAAATGATATATTTATCTAAAAAAGATAGAGTAAATTAATTATTTTAAGTAAGCAGCAGCTTGTGCTCCAGCTTGACGTCCGAAGATGATGATGTCAGCTACAGCGTTACCACCGATACGGTTAGCACCGTGAACTCCACCAGTTACTTCACCAGCAGCGTATAATCCATTGATAACTGAACCGTCTTCTTTTAATACTTGAGCGTTTGTGTTAATTTTCAAACCACCCATTGTATGGTGAATACCAGGTGCGATTTTGATTGCGTGGAATGGACCAGTTGTTAAGTCGTGATCCATAGCAGTTGAACGACCAAATTCGCTATCTTTTTTATCAGCAACAGCTTTGTTCCAAGCTTCTAAAGTTGCTTTTAAGTTTTCAGCAGGTACACCAATTTCTTTTGCTAAACCTTCTACAGTATCAGCAGTTTTTACTAAACCACGTTTTTCATAGAATTTAACAGCTTTAGCACGATCAGTTAATGCATTATCTAAAATTAAGTATGCATATTTTTCTGGTAATCCGATAATTGCTTGAGATACTTTATCACGAGTTTCCATTTCATTGAAGAAACGTTTACCGTCTTGGTTAACAAGGATTGCACCTTCACCACGAACTGATTCAGAAATTAATGTAGAAGTTGATTGTTCAACAGTAGGGTGGATTTGGATTTCTCCCATATCTACAGTTGCAGCACCAATTTCTTTCGCTAATACAACACCGTCACCAGTTGAACCTTTTTGGTTTGTTGTTAC
>QWCR01000223.1_pt1 | contig 19721 bp, 19 predicted proteins | sample 1972581 | NCBI WGS metagenome assembly QWCR01 (sample SAMN09866703, study PRJNA288562) | Human oral metagenome isolate pre4_saliva, whole genome shotgun sequencing... | isolation source: mouth | host: Homo sapiens | place: USA: California
AGATACAGTTTTTTTATTCATAGATTTTCAAATGCTGCAAAGGTAGTAAATAAAAGAATTCCGAGAGTTTTTCAGCCTACCAAATGTCCATTACGCCTAGATTTCATACTGCAACATTCAAAATAGCAAAAGGTAAGGAATCTATCCCTTTCTTTATGCCTAATCTTAAAAAAACACATTGATAATCAGATGATTATTGCAACAATTCCCGATTTGGAGCATTAACGAAGCATTATCTTTCAAGTATTCTTCTTTTTGCATTTTCAAGTACCTCGAGAAATTCATCCAACATAAATGATTTTTTTTCATCAAGACAAAATTCTATCACAAATTTTTCTGTTTCTTTGTTGACTTCGGCAACCATCTTTTTTTCATACCAGATTTCTGCCACGAGATTTTCTCTATCAGGAACACTTGATAGTTCTACATTAAATTTACTCATACTCTTATTCTAAAAATCCTATGAATGTTTTGCCACCACCACTAAATCTTGCACATTGCCCTCCTGGAATTCTATATTTCAATATATCTCCAAATCTAACATGAGCCTTACAGTATTGATAGCATTAGGATTTGTTACTAAAGTTTCCCACCCTAATAAATAAGATAGAAAAAACAGTTTGTCGAATTTTCTTTGTAAGTTAGTAATCGCTAAACAACTGATTTTAAAGACAAGACAACAAAACTATTATGGAAACAAAAATAAAGGAAATAAGCGAGTTATCCAAACTTTTGAGTGTTAAAACTCGGATGAGTGATGATTTACTTCATCTTTTTGGTAAGTTTGGCATTGGTCACTTGTTATCTCGCCTGTCATTATAGATGACACCATGCTTAGAAAGAGTGGCGTGAGAAAGGAAGATATCAGTCGTGTTTTCGACAATGTAAAAGACAGGTTCGTATTGGCTACAAACGGATACTTTGCGCTTTCTTTGACGGCAAGACAGCCATACCCTGTGATTTTCACTGCATCAGGAAAAAGGAAACAAGGAAACTAAGCTGTATATCGGATTAGGAAGTTATCAAAGTTGCGACCTTAATGATTAGATAGTCGACATAACTCTGTGTTACCTTACATATACTGTCATGGCTTTGGAAAAGAGATGCACAAAACATCAAACCATGGTCAAACTCTTTTCGGATATAGAGGACGATTTCATAGCACACACGTTATGGAAGAAAATTCTTGCTTGTATCGAGCACATTATTCGCGTTTTAGGAGAAACGCTTGGGGTGATGCCCCAACACCTTATGGCTACAATCAGCGGCAACGACAAAGAGATGAGCAAAATCCTTGTAATGGCTGAAGCATTGGAAAAATGGGATGAGGTATATGGACACACTGCATAACCTCAGTTAGTCATGTGTTAAAAGTCTATGGATATGAGAACGACAAGCAAAAGGAAATGAGAAAAGGCCCGTGCTTTAAGGGGGGGCAGTTATTTACTATTTCTGGTTTCTTGGATTCCCATCTATGATGATGTCATCATTTGATATACTCTTCGATGTGCGTTTCACCTTATCATGCAGCTTTCCTATACGCAGGCTGACGTTTATACCGAAGCTGCGATAGTCACGTCTTACATTCGTAAAGCGATTTGTAAAGTCGGCAGTTTCGGTAAGCTGTTCTATACGCAAATCATTTTGGAACAGATTATTTCCATAGACGGTCACCGTCAGCCTGTCGTCTTTCAAGAAAGAACGAATCAGCATAAGACGGTACATCATGGAGCCTTCGGTATACCCTTGCAGATTTAAGCTTCGGCTGTTCAGCGAACAACCTGCCACCATTCTCAACTTCCACGGCAGGTTCTTCTGTAAATTGACAGAAAGACTGCTTGAATATCCATTATTATGCTGTCCCAGCTGTGAACTTTTAAGATTGGTATATGCTCCGGTTGCATTGACATTCAAGGTGGCGCTCCCAGAGAGTGCCCACCGGATGTAAAGGTTCAGATAAACATTACTTCTCTTGAGCAGATTGCCATACGTGGAGATAAGGGTGGCATCTTCTCCTGTTATTATATTGTCACTCAGGGAAACAGAACTACCCCAATAGGAGTAGCCGATGATGCCACGATCCTGTAAGTCGAGTCCTGTCGTCATGTTTATTCCAAAGCGCCGGGCAAACAAGTTGAATGAGAGGCTCAGGTTATGTGAGGATGATGTGGTCAGATTAGGGTTTCCCGTCTTGATGACAGCAGGATTCGTCCGGTCTACATAGGGATTCAGATTCCATATGTTGGGACGTGATATGCGCATGGCATACGAGAATATGAGCATCCGTGCCTCCCCTATACGATAACCTATTGACAAGGAAGGGACCACGTTATCGAATTGCGCACCGAAACTTTCATGACGCGTCAGGAGGTTATCCTCAGGATAGCTTACTTTCTGCGAAGAATGCGCTCATAACGCAATCCCATCTTTCCTGATATTTGCTTGTGCTGTATGGCATATTCCGCGTATGCGGATGAAATATCAGTCCTCTGTCTGTAAGAAAGAAACTGACTCTGATCTTCCTCAAAAGGGTCTTCCGTACCTGCCGTTCTTGTAGCTTCGACATTGTCACTCTTATGGCTGCGATGGATGTATTTAGCCCCCACACTCCATGTATGCTTTCCACCTCTGGTTACGGTATAGTCTATCTGACTGGTATGTTCGTCCATATGCAGATCGGACGTGGTACACCGGTCCTTGAAACTTAAATCCGGTGTCTGGCCTTTTTGCCAGTAATAAAGGCTGGAGGACATAACGGTGGAAGGTACTGCTGAAAAGCGATACGACAGCGTTATGACACCGCCATGTCTGCCAAACGTGTGCTGGTAATCGATTCCTGCGTACAGGCTATTAATTCGATTGCGTGACGCATGCTCATTATCGAAGCTGTATCTATGCCCACCATTGCCGTCGTACATATCAGTGTGCATGTCCGTCCGGCTTTTCCCTGTGTAGTTCTCTACTCCTGCCGTCATACTGATCAAGTGGCGGCTGTCAAACTCATAGCTGCCGCCCAATTCCATGAAATGGGCGGGTGCCTTGACCTGATAATCAGAGTAGGAGTGCATCTGTCCTGCTGCCGACAGCGTTTTACCTGTGCGTTCCGTCTCCTGCCATGCCTTGGGTGGTTTGGAATAGCTTACCCCGTCCGTGACTGACAGGGTTAATTTCCCAACCTTGGCCAGGCCTGACACGTTTGCACTTTGTGCTATATTCATTACTCCCACGCCCAGATTGACGTTGTAACCTTCCAGCTTCGAACTGCCTAACGTAATGATGTTGAGTATCCCTGCCACGCCCTCCGCATCATATTTGGCACCGGGATTCGTAATGACTTCTATCTTCCTGACGGTCGAAGCGGGGATGGTCCTCATCATCTCCGTGGGCTTGTTGCTCATCATGGTGTTTGGCTTTCCGTTCACATATACCTTAAAATCAGTACTGCCCTTTACTTTCACGACATCATTCCCCTCTACCGTAACCATAGGCACCTTCCGCAGCATTTCCAACAGCGTCATGCTCCTGCCATCGGGATCATCGGCTACATGATAGGTTATCCTGTCGAGCTCTGCCTTTATCAGCGGGCGTGAGGCACTGACCTGCACCTCCTTCAGATGTACGGTCAAGTCTCTCATCTGGCTGAGGGTGTCATTGCGTGTCTGTGCAGAGGCAACCCCTGTACAAGCTATGTACAGCGGTATCATGAATATCAGCCCTACCGTCCGGTTTTCAGCTATTCTCGTCTTCATTCTTCCATGGTTTTTGATACATGAAACTCAAAAGTGTTACTGCCTAATAGTCCCAGACCATCGGTACCCTCCACGACTCCTATAAACTGCGTATTGATGTCAGATGTCCAAAATGACACGATGGCATCTCCGTTCTTGTCAGTCAGAACAGAGGGACTCCATAGCAATGTATTCCGCGCATCGGGTAGCGAGGACAGCATCTCCGCGGAATCGGGAGTATAGAACTCGCGTTGGCCATAGTAGCCCTTACAACGCGTTATATTATTCATACGGAGCAATTCCTCATCGGTGTACAACTGCCCCTGATATACGATTGAAGTTATATCTGCAAGATACCATTTTCCATCTTCTCGTGGTAAATACTTAATCAGTTCGTATCGCTTTCCTATCTCTGGCTTTAATCTCTTTCCTCCGTAATTGGCACTCGGTGACCCTGTCGGATGATGGGTATATCCTTCCCAATAGTCATTGAGATGTCCCACTGTTCCTGGTTCCTGCGAGCCATCGGGACAAACCCAAGCTGTATTTAAATTAAATTGAGCCAGACTATCCAATCTGCCCATAAACTTATCTCTGAAGGGCATCCTGCGCTTCCTAATGACAAGTACCTCATTCAGCAATACCGTTCCCGCCTGGGTTGTGACAAGCTCCGCGCCTTTCTTTCCTTTCTCAACATTGTTCAAATAGGATAGGTATGAGTTTTTCGACCTCCTTATGGAGTCTATAAGTACCGTGCCATCCGAGAGCGTCAGATGTGGCTTGAACTCTTTTCCCAAAAGAGGCTTGATATAGACATATCCCCCCCGAAATGTATTCATGATAGACACGGGAACAGAAAAGTTACCCACGGAATCGGTCCATAGGAACTGACTATCCCCGGAAGGTCCGAACACCTGAATCACCTGCTCACCTCCGTTGGTGGTATTTCTTTTCATCTTACGACTTCCCACGGTTTCTCTTCCGATGATGCTGTCACATAGGAATGGTTTCCCATGATAGTCCTTCCGACTTTCCTGCCAGGTATACCGCCGCCACCCTTGCGTAAGAAGCAACAGGTCCAAAGCATGCAATCTGTCCGGGTTATTCCGGTCGAAGTAGTAGGCGGGGTGATGAATATTACCACGTATCTGGGTTGAGAGTAAATTATAGGACAGCATCGTTTCCCGGTAGGATTGATTCATGTAAGCTTTGTCAAAGATACTCACGCATATTTCTGCCTGTACCGGTTTTCCCTCGGAATCGGTCACATGTATCCTTACTTTACCTTTATCACGGCGTGAATAGACTTCTTTCGACGGACGAGCTGTTATCGCCAGCTGTTTATCAGGCAAGACATAGAACAACCTTTCAGCTACCGGACGCTGCTGCTCATCGTAAAGGGTTGCCTCGGCAATTCCCTGTCCGATAAACTCGCTCGTAGGCAAAGTGATGATGAGGCTATCCCGAAGTATGCCTTTGGCCCGACAACAGGGCACATTACGCATCTGCACAAATAGAGTTATACGACGAGGCATGCTTCCCTTGGGCTGCCTCACCGAGAACACAACATTTTTCCTGTCTGTGTGTTCCAAATGCATTACCATGCCCGAACGGAGAGATGTGGGAAGAGGAAACTCTTGCCCATTGGTTAGTTGTACCGTGTAGCGGATTCCTTCTTGAGGGACGAACGAAAAGAGCCCCATTCCGTCATGATAGCTTTCTATGTCCAATATCCTCGCTCCATTTTCACATAGCCAGCCATTCAAGGGGGCAGGCATACCTTGGTTGTCTGTTGTCTTAAATGCAACATAGTTTTTTATACCCTGAACCAGATAGCCCCCCTCCGGATACAAGCCAAGTCTGATGTTATCTCTCTGCTGTATAGCTTTCGTGTCTTGTAGTTTCTGTTTGTCGATTCGGTCAACAACCCATATTTTTTGAGGAAAGATGGCTTCTGTGCTGTCTGCATAGAACGAAGACTGAGTATATCCTTCCACCCGGTATTCCCCAGTATTCCATTTCTCCCCGATGAAGACGTGTCCCTCAGCCCGCCCACCGGAAATCGGATATTTCTCATTCCACACAAGACTGTCGGTGGAATCATAGATTCTCAGAAAGAGAGTCCGGCTCCTGTTCGACAGTGTTAAAAAGGAGCGGTCGAACAGCCATGCTTTGAACCACATATCTTCACCTGTCTCATAGACTCCCTTGCTAAAGAGCATGTATGGCTGGTCCTGAGGCAGTACCGAATGGATTACCTCCAAGTCTTGTGCAGTATACGGTTGATTCTGACCGAATACAGTTAGGAAGAACGGACCCAACAGGAGAAATACTCCAAGATTTCTACAGGTTCTCATAGGATGCTTCTTACAATTATGAAGCAGGGAGGGCGAACGCACCCCCTGCTAAAATTAGATTACTTATTCGAACACAGTCATGATACTCCACAGCGAACACACAGACTCCAACACCACTTAGACATTTTCCGCTTGCAGACCAGTCTGAGCCTTGAACCCACTCTGCATTCACCTCGGTCGTACTTACAAGATCATCCAGGCTAATTCCGGAATAAGACTTTACCCTCCCATTTAGGGCAGCTAAGGATATTGGCACTATTAAACAGAATGCAATACCAACACTTAGAAGTTTTTTCTTCATAATTAATTGTCTAAAGTTTCCCACCCTAATAAATAAGATAGAAAAAACAGTTTGTCGAATTTTCTTTGTAAATTAGTAATTGCTAAACAACTGATTTTAAAGACAAGACAACAAAACTATTATGGAAGCAAAAATAGAGAAAAAAAGCGAGTCATCCAAACTTTTGAGTATTAAAACTCGAATGAGTGATGATTTATTTCTTCTTTTTGGCAAGTTTGGCAACGGTCACTTGTTATCTCGCCTTTCATTATAGACGACACCATGCTTAGGAAGAATGGCATGAGAAAGCAGGGTATTAGTCGTGTTTTCAATCATGTAAAAGGCAGATGTGTATTGGGCTACAAACCGCTACTTCGTGCATCCTTTGATAGCAAGACAACCATACCCTTTGATTTTTCATCTCTCCAGTCCAATTTGACAACTTATAGCTAAGTGAAAAGTGCTCCATAACATTGGTGTTAGTACTCCGCACCATTGGTGTTTACCAACAGCACAATATGTGCTAAGCAACACTACAAGTATTTTAAAGTTTCTATATGCAAACTTATATCAAGATGAAAAAGAATGAATACTCATATCAAACTTTTGAATAGTTTAGTCATCATTCTTAAACACAATCATTTGCGATTCCCTAAAACTTATTGGTATATCCATAATAACCGAATGGACTTTAATGCGCCAAAACTCAGTATAAAGAGAACAAAGTATTTCTCTAAAAATAATTTTGCTGTCACTACTGTCACCCAAAATCATCATATAACTTATTAGTTTACAGTGGTATTACATGAAATGTTAAAAGTGACAGCAACTTAAAATAAAAAATACTCTTGTAAGATATGTAATATAATCCTCCTATCCGAGTATAAAACTTCAAAAAACACATTTACATTATCTTACCTTAATGCTTTAATCCAAGCAAATAAAGTCAATTCCAAACGTTAGTCATGTTCTTTTCATCACATTTTATTATAATTTCTCCACTCTCTTTATGTTGTTTTGATTAATATTATTATCTTTGCAGTGATTATTTCGAAATAAATATCTCTGCTTATCCGAGAAAGATGAGTAGACAGTAAATTCTAATCGTATAAATGAAACAATTCAGACTGGTGGACAACATCGTCGGATGGCTTGCATTCTTTATTGCAGCCTTCGTCTACTGTTCCACAATTGAACCGACAGCCAGTTTCTGGGACTGTCCCGAATTCATTACAACAGGCTATAAACTGGAGATTGGACACCCTCCTGGGGCACCATTCTTTATGCTTACAGCCAATCTTTTCTCACATTTTGCAAGCGACCCAACAGAGGTAGCACGTATGGTTAACACCATGAGCGCATTGCTTTCTGCAACGTGTATCATGTTCCTGTTTTGGACCATTACCCACCTCTCACGTCGACTGATTGTGCGTGATGGTGAAGCTCCTTCACTTGCAAAAACTATCGCCATCGAAGGTGCAGGCCTTGTTGGTGCACTGATTTATACTTTCAGTGACACTTTCTGGTTCTCAGCAGTTGAGGGCGAGGTATATGCCTATTCATCAGCGTTTACAGCTGTTGTTTTCTGGCTTATATTGAAATGGGAAGATAATGCAGACAAACCTCATTCTGACCGTTGGTTGGTACTGATTACCTATATGACTGGTCTGTCAATTGGTGTGCACCTACTCAACCTTCTTTGTATTCCAGCCATTGCACTGGTTTACTATTATAAGAAGGTGCCAGATGCAAACTTGAAGGGTTCACTCTTTGCCTTGCTCCTCTCTGTAGTTCTCGTTGCAGCCGTTCTGTATGGTGTTGTTCCAGGTATTATCACAGTAGGTGGTTGGTTTGAGTTGTTCTTCACGAATACACTTGGCATGCCATTCAACACAGGTACCATTATTTATATTGCCTTACTCATTGCTTCCTTCATTTGGGGCATTTATGAGACATATCAGAATAAGAACCCACGCCGTCAGAATATAGCATTCTTGGCAGCACTGGGACTGATTGGTATTCCATTCTATGGCTATGGATGGACAGCATTCTTTACTGGACTTGTTGTACTTGCACTCGTTTATGTATTGCTTCAGTGGCAGCGTCCATTTAACAAAGATGGCAAGAAGCAGCGTGTTGCACTTGTTTCTTCACGCATAAAGAATACAGCTTTGCTTTGTATGCTGATGTTGTTTATCGGCTACTCTTCATATGCTGTAATCGTTATACGCTCAACAGCCAATCCACCAATGGATCAGAACTCACCAGAGGATATCTTTACTTTGGGTAGTTATCTGAGTCGTGACCAGTATGGTGACCGTCCATTACTCTACGGACAGGCATATTCAAGTCAACCTGCTGTTGCAGAAGACGGTATGCACTATAAGTTTGATGAGGGTGCTCCAGTCTATGAGCGTAAGGAGAAAGCGTCTAAAGACGAGAAAGACTCTTACTTCATTGTCCGTCATAAAGCAACACAGGTTTTTGAGCAGAATATGTTATTCCCACGTATGTACAACCCTGGTTCTGCTGGTCTATACGAACAGTGGATGGGTGGTATTACTGGACATGATGTTGATGGCGTAAAGATGCCTACACAATGGGAAAACTTAAAGTTCTTCCTTTCTTACCAGTGTAACTTCATGTACTGGCGTTACTTCATGTGGAACTTTGCAGGACGACAGAACGATATTCAAGGTAACGGTGAACCAGAACATGGTAACTGGATTACAGGTATATCATTCATAGACAATTCGCTTTATGGTGACCAAAACTTGTTACCAGATGAGTTGAAAGCAAACAAGGGGCACAACGTCTTCTATTGTCTACCATTATTGCTCGGTCTAATCGGTCTTTTCTGGCAGGCATGGCGTGGAAAACGTGGTATACAACAGTTCTGGGTCGTATTCTTCTTGTTCTTTATGACTGGTCTTGCCATTGTTATCTACCTGAATCAGACACCAAGTCAGCCACGTGAACGTGACTATGCTTATGCTGCTTCATTCTATGCATACGCTATCTGGTGTGGATTAGGAGTATTGGCACTCTACGACTGGGCACGTAAACTCAAGGTTGCACCAGTATTATCAGCCTCTGTCATCTCACTTGTTTGTCTGCTTGTTCCTATCCAGATGGCATCACAGACATGGGATGACCACGATCGTTCAGGTCGATATACTTGCCGTGACTTTGGTCAGAACTATCTTAATTCATTACAGCAGAAGGGTAATCCTATTATCTTTACGAATGGTGACAACGACACCTTCCCACTTTGGTATAACCAAGAGGTTGAGGGAGTGCGTACAGATACACGTGTTTGTAACCTTTCTTATCTGCAGACAGACTGGTACATCGATCAAATGCGCCGTCCAGCATACAACTCACCAAGTGTACCTATCTCATGGCCACGCCTTGATTATGTAAGTGGAACAAATGAGTATGTACAGATTCAACCAGAATTCAAGGAACAAATACGAGAGTTCTATAAGCAGGATCCTGTTTCAGCAAAGGCACAATTTGGTGACGACCCATTTGAATTAAAGAATATACTCAAGTATTGGGTACGCTCAAAGAATGCTGACATCCATGTTATCCCTACTGATACCATCTACATGACTATCGATAAGGAGGCTGTTCGTCGCAGTGGTATGATGCGTCCAGGTGATTCTATTCCAGATCGAATGGTTATCTCATTGGCAGGAAAACAAGCTTTATACAAGAATGACTTGATGATGCTTGAGATGATTGCTAACTGTAACTGGACACGTCCTCTCTATGTAGCTGTAACCGTTGGAGCTGAGAACTTTATGAACTTAGGTGAAAACTTCATTCAAGAAGGTCTCGTAAATCGTATCACTCCATTCTCTACAATGGACAATGCAAATTCTACTGGCATCAATATGCGTAACTTCGATACTGAGAAGACTTATGATGTCATGATGAATCGCTTCAAATGGGGTGGTCTTAGCAAGCCAGGACTTTACATCGATGAAACTGTAGCTCGTATGTGCTATACACATCGTCGTGAGATGGCTGACCTTGCACTTCACCTCATTGCAAAGGGTGAGAAGGCTAAAGCGTTGAAAGTATTACAGAAGGCTGAGAAGGAAATACCAAGCTATAACGTGCCAATTAGCTACATGAGTGGTTCATCAGATATGGCACGTGCATACGCATTACTTGGTCAGAAAGTAAAGGCACGCCAGATGTATGATGATTTGTGGAAGATTTCACTTCAGTATGTAAACTACTATTTGAGTCTTAATCCTCGTCTCTTTAATATGTCTCAGAGTTCATGTAAGATGAATTTCCAGATTATGATGAATCTTGTTAACGAGAATGAGCAAGCTGATCGTGAATGGGCAAACAAACATGCAGCCCAGCTTGACAATCTTTTTGTAAGATTCAAAAATAGAGGTGGTGCATTGATGTAGGATTACTATAATCCTATTAAAGAGATTCAAAACTAAAAGCCAGAATCTGGTTGTCCTTAAAGACAGCCAAACTCTGGCTTTTTGCTTTACACTATCCGCTCTTAGCTCTACACAAACAGGATCTTAGTTGAATAGACGATAATAATATTAAAGTACAAATTCTTTCTCAGTCATTGAGAAAAGAGTTTAGGGATGTATTAAATAATATGCTAATAGAACAACCTGCACGCTGGCTACGTATCTTTTATCCACACGCTCTTTGGCGTATGGACAAGAACGATCACTCCGTTTATCTCACATTTGATGATGGACCAATACCCGAAGCAACACCATTTATTCTCGACATACTTGACCAATTCAATGCAAAGGCAATGTTCTTCATGGTTGCTGACAATGTAAGAAAACATCCAGAAATCTATGAGGAAGTAATACGTCGTGGACATAAAGTAGGAAATCATACTTATCATCATCTTGGTTCTTTCAAACACTGGACACTAACCTATGCTGTAGATGTTACTAAGGCAGATGCGCTTCTCAATACTCCTTATTTCCGTCCACCACACGGATGGTTACGCCATACAGTATATTGGTGGGTAAAACAAAATTATCGTGTTGTTATGTGGGACCTTGTAACACGTGATTATTCTAAATGGTTATCAGCTGCAGATGTTGTAAACAATGTAAAGCGATATGCTCGTAATGGTTCTATCATCACATTTCATGACTCTCTCAAAAGTATTGACAAGCTTCGTACAGCACTCCCAGAATCATTACAATGGCTTAAAAACCAAGGTTATGAGTTTAAAGTCTTCCCTGATGACCCTGCCGAAACATTTTAATCACACATACCTCTATGGTATAAAAAATAAAAATATTGTGGTAGTAGTTCATGTTTCTCCTTTAACTATCATCTAATTACCCCCTTTCTTTCTATAAGGAAATTTAAACTCATTATATGTCATCAATAGATGCTTTAAGTCCTAACATAAATAAGGAAGATTCAATTGTCGTCCAATCATCAACAATAAAATCTTTAGCACACTCCATGGGATTCTTTGCTTGTGGTATAGCAAAGGCAGCACATGTTGATGAAGCTGTAGCACAGAAATATCGTAAATGGCTGGAGAATGGTGAAGAGGCTTCAATGGCATATATGACAAATTACTTAGAGAAACGACTTGACCCACGACTTCTCGTTCCTGGTGTACGGAGTATCGTTTCACTTGCTCTCAACTATGCTCCAGCTCAACAGCTACCTAAAGGCGAGTATCAAATAGCAGCATATGCACTTGGTTTAGATTATCATGACCTAATGAAGCAAAAGATGAGGGAATTAGCGATAAAGATAACAGAACGGTGGCAACTCCCGAAACAAGAAGAAGGCGAAGAACCCTCAGTACGTTGCTTCTGTGATACTGCTCCTGTCCTTGAACGTTATTGGGCACAGAAGGCAGGACTTGGATGGGTAGGACGCAATCATCAGCTCATCATTCCTCATGCAGGTTCTATGTTCTTTTTGGGTGAGATTTTCTTACCTTTTGATGTTGATGTATACGATGAAGCGATGTCAAACCGATGTGGAAGTTGCCATCGTTGTATTGATGCCTGCCCTACTCGTGCAATCATCCCTGATGAAGATTTCCATGCCGAACGATGTCTTTCATATCAACTGATTGAAAATCGTGGAGAACTAACTGACGAAGCAAAAAGCCACATGGGTGATACGATATATGGCTGTGATCGATGCCAAACTGCATGTCCTTGGAATCGCTTTGCAACACCTAATACAGAACCAGCTCTCCAACCTAAGCCTGAGCTTCTCAGCATGAGCAAAGAGAAGTGGCACAATCTAACAGTTGAAGATTATCAACGGTTATTTAAAGGATCTGCTGTTAAGCGAGTTAAATACGAAGGTCTGAAAAGAAATATTACGGTAAAGGAAAAATAAGTAATTCCTAAGATATATGTAGTAACAAAGGCTCTCTAACAAGAGATATTACTATACTTCCTACAAGAATAAGTTTATTTTTAATTTGCTGTCACTTTTAACACTTCATGTATCTATACTGTAAGCCAAGGCATTAGATGACAACATTGAATGACAGAAGTGACAGTAAAATTAGTTTTAAGAAAAAACACCTTGTTATCAGTACTCAGTGGTAAAGTGTATTGATTATTTCAGAGCTATCAAAAGTTTAAGAAAAAGGATACGAAAACAATTAAGAATTTCGCAAAACTCACAAAAGAAGTGAGCAAGAGAGAATAAGCTACCATTATATCTACCATCAACGACTTTAATAGTAACATTTGTTCCCACTTTCTAACTTGGCATCAACTTTGTAGCATTTAATATAGAGAAATAAAACAAAATATTATAAATCAAATAAAGGAGATACAAACATGGCTAAAGTAGAAAAAGGAATTGTTTTCACTTCAAACAGTGTGATTGATTATGCAGAAGGTGGCGTAGTAAGTAAAGAATTGGTACACAGCAATGCTGGTAGTGTTACTTTGTTCAGTTTCGATGCTGGCCAAGGACTTTCAGAGCATACCGCACCATTCGATGCTTTCATTCAGGTTGTTGATGGAAAAATGGAATTGACCGTTGAAAACATAAAGCACGTGATTAGTGCTGGCGAAGGTTTCATCATTCCAAGTGGTGCACCTCACTCTGTGAACGCACCTGAGCGATTCAAGATGATTATAACAATGATTAGAGGGTAGGGTTGATAGTTTACCAGTTGACGAGTTAACGAGTTGACGAGTAAACAAGTTGCTTGATAGAATATAGTTAATTAGTTAACGAGTTGACAAGTTAACGAGTAAACAAGTTGCTTGAAAGAATAGTTAATTAGTTGACGAGTTGACAAGTTAACGAGTAAACAAGTTGCTTGATAGAATATAGTTAATTAGTTGACGAGTTAACAAGTAAACAAGTTGCTTGATAGAATATAGTTAATTAGTTGACGAGTTAACAAGTAAACAAGTTACTTAATAATAATATTTATAAGCACTAATTAGTTGGTTAATAAAACGAGTTGACAAGTTGAAATGATTAAAAGGGATTGAATCCTTCTTATCAAACAACTTGTCAACTCGTTTACTTGTTCACTCGTTAACTTATCAAATTATCAACTATCTTCTACTTCACAATAGCTTGATAATCCTTTTCAAATGAACGAGGATGACGACCTATTAAAACAGTATTCAATAAACAGTTAGCAACCAATTCTTCATTTGTAAGGTCAACCTTAGGTTCTTTCTTAACTTCCTTACCAAGAAGAACTTCCCACGGACCATTAAAGTCATGGTCATCTGCTCCATAGAACATCTCATTAGTATCTGGGTCTTCCATTAACTGATAACGAATCTGCTTCTTTGATGCAACAGGGTTAAGCGTTAACAATAAATTGTATGCATTACCAAACTGCACACGCAAATGGCGACCTTTAGGAAACATAAGTCCTATCTGTGGATAAATTTCATCAAACTCGTAAGCTTGGAATAACTCTTTTAGCTTCATAGATAATGTTGTAATATATTATCAATTAATACTTTCGACACACCATTGCAATGATGCAGACGAACCATTATAAATGCAAAGTTACATTATTTTTTTGATACACTTGCAAGTTAGAACATTAATTCGTATATTTGCAGCGTATCACTAACCAGGGGGTCATTTACAGAAAATGATTCCCCATAAACATTCAATACACATGAGAAGAGACCAAGAAATTTTTGACCTTATTGAGATGGAACACAAACGCCAGCTCAAAGGTATGGAGCTGATTGCATCAGAGAATTTCGTCAGTGACGAAGTTATGCAAGCCATGGGATCTTACCTAACAAACAAGTATGCTGAAGGTTACCCAGGCAAACGCTATTATGGTGGTTGTCAAGTGGTTGACCAAGTTGAAACACTTGCCATTGAGCGCGTAAAGCAACTCTTTGGTGCTGAATATGCCAATGTGCAGCCTCACTCTGGTGCGCAGGCTAACCAAGCTGTGTTGCTTGCCGTGCTGAAACCAGGCGACACATTTATGGGACTTGACCTTGACCAAGGCGGTCATCTCTCTCATGGTAGTGAGGTAAATACATCTGGTATCCTATATAACCATGTTGGCTATACATTGAACCGTGAGACTGGTCGTGTTGACTATGACGAGATGGAGCGTCTTGCACGTGAGCACAAGCCAAAGCTTATCATCGGTGGTGGTTCTGCTTACAGCCGTGAGTGGGATTATAAGCGCATGCGCAAGATTGCTGACGAGGTAGGTGCTTTGTTAATGGTTGACATGGCTCATCCTGCTGGTCTTATTGCTGCAGGTTTGCTCGATAACCCTGTAAAATATGCTCATATTGTTACCACAACAACTCACAAGACACTCCGTGGTCCTCGTGGCGGTATTATCCTTATGGGTAAGGACTTTGATAATCCTTGGGGCTTAACAACCAAGAAGGGTGATTTGAAACCAATGTCTATGCTTTTCAATTCTGCTGTATTCCCAGGTAACCAGGGTGGTCCATTGGAACATGTTATTGCAGCTAAGGCTGTTGGCTTTGGTGAGAACCTCCTACCAAGCTGGAAGGAATATGCAACACAGGTGAAGAAGAATGCTTCTGTTCTTGCTCAAGCACTTGTTGAGAAAGGCTTCAGCATTGTTAGCGGTGGCACAGACAACCATTCTATGCTGCTCGACCTACGTCAGAAGTATCCAGACCTTACTGGTAAGGTTGCTGAGAATGCACTTGTTGCTGCTGACATCACAGCCAATAAGAATAAGGTACCATACGATGAGCGCTCTGCGTTCCAGACCAGCGGTTTACGACTTGGAACAGCTGCAATGACAACACGTGGCTGTAAGGAAGATATGATGTTACTCTGTGCTGACCTTATTGATGAGGTATTGTCAGACCCAGAGAACGAGCAGGTTATTAAGCGTGTACGTGAGAAAGTGAATGAGACGATGAAAGATTATCCTCTCTTCGCTTACTAAACACAAGATTTATAAAAGATATTTTACAATAGAGGTGTACCAATCATTTGGTACACCTCTATTCGTAAAATTACCATATAACGAAATTAGCGTTTTCCAATACCCCACATTATCCATTAGCAATTTACAATATTCAATAAAACGGGTATAATATTCCCTAAATTCCCATCTTCAATCATTGTAGTATTGCTCAACACACATCGTGTTGATGCTCAGCACACATTGTGCTGTTGGTAAACACCAATGGTGCTAAGCACTAAAGACAATACACGATGTAAGCAATTTCTTACATACCAAACGGCTTATATATTCTCAGAACAATACTGAAGTAATACACAAGCCGTTTTTATGAGTTCATTAATACAATCCAATTCAATGGAATGTAAACTAAACTGACATTCTCCTACTCTCCCGTATAGAACTTGATAAGTTTTGTAAGTCCTAAATTGCAAGCAGGACAGAATTCAGGGTGCATATTTGTACGCATACGGCAGTCTGGATATGCGCGATAAACACCATGCTGAGAATAGCCTGCAGGTTCATAAACACCCACCTTCCACTTATCATAACGTGCATTAGGTTTATCAAGATCAGCTGGCTGAGGAGTTGGAATAGGTGTCTTCTTGTTAATAAGATTTTCCCATTTTCCATGGAAGTCAACTAAAGTTGTAAGGTTTGGCTCCCAAGGTTCTACATCAGTTGGATACATATTAATCTGCTCCTTTTCGTATGCATATTCATCACCCAGACCTGCAAAGGAATGTCCAAACTCATGTACAACAACTGGCTTAAAATAAGGATTACGCACCATTGAAAGGTTATAAGAGTTCAGAATACCACCGCCGCCATACTTCTCTGTATTTACAAGTACGATGATATGCTCATAAGGTGTACCAGCCAACCAGTCATGTAATTCCTTTAGATGCAATGTTGTCAGGTAACGGTCACTGTAGAATGTATCAAAATGTGAGTGAAGTGCCGTGTTTTTCCAAATACCCTTTGATGGTTCAGACGTACCACTCTCCATAGATGGCGACTTAACAGCTACAACATTAAAGCGTTGACGCAGTGATTTAAATGGCTCATGTGCAAATAGAGCTTCGTTAGCAGTACGACAGTCTTCTATAAAGTTTGCCATCTCCGCCTCTGTATATCCCTCTGCAACATAAGCAATATGAATACAACGTGTCGTGTCTGCAGCCTTCTGCAATGTTTCGTAAGGTGTTACAGAACGTTCACCAATGTGACGAATGAGAATATCCTTTGGATTAACAGTATGACTCATAGATACTGTTACCTCACGACGGTTGTTCCTTAGTTCAACTGTTATATCTACAGAATCCTTTGGGAAAGGAATGAGAAAGACATTTTCAAATGCTTTACCAGAAGGTTTCTTTGCCTCATCATACGTCAACCATTCCTGAAAAAGTGTTGAGAATGAATTTCGATAAATAACCTTTTGTGTACGATGGTCACGAACAATAACTTGACCATTTCCTTCGACAGGTACCTCAGCCAATCGTTCATGCTTACCATACCATCGTGGTATGCGTGACAACTCGTCGACAGCAATGGCCTGATGCTTAGTATTACCTGAAAAAATGTAATCAAGACGAAGCGTTGCATCCTCAAAGTAATGATTAAAATCCTGTGCTGCAGCAGTTAGTGTGACAGCCAAGAACAAGAGCGTGATAATTTTTTTCATAAGGTTATAATGAATTAGGTTTCTACATTATGATCTATTACATCAATCATGAACAGGCATTTGTATAGCTTTACGCCTATTCACAATTTGATAAATATCATACCATATATTATCGAATACAAAGTTATCAATAATAATGAAAAAGTCAAAACGAAATACCATAAATCACAACTGAAAAACACATAAATTATAAAACAATAAAGAACCGTCTCAGCCAGAATAAAGTCTGCATTTAACCCAAATCGTTCATTAGCCACAAAATGTATAGTTCTTATTACTATGGTATGTTATACCTAATAAGCTATTTGGCTTTAAAAACTAATAATATAATTTACTATCCTTATAACCTAAATATATATCGCTTAACTACAAAACTAATAACAAAAACATAAATCAAAAATTTGGCTGTTTGTTTTTTTTAATGTAACTTTGCAACGCAATACCGCCGATATGGCTCAGTTGGTAGAGCAACGCATTCGTAATGCGTAGGTCCCCGGTTCGAGTCCGGGTATCGGCTCCATTTGCGGAATTAGCACATCGGTAGTGCACGGGCTTCCCAAGCCTGGGAGGCGGGTTCGATTCCCGTATTCCGCTCACCGGTTATTAGATATAAAAATAAGGACAGCTTTCTTAAGTTGTCCTTATTTATTATTATAAGATTCAGAAGCAGCTAAACCGTGATTTTTGGTTAAAACATGCTGCTTCCATTAGACACTACTACTAATCCCAACCTTTAATTTCTACAATATTATAATCAACATATTTTTTATCAACGACGATAATGAAAAATGGTTGTGTAAAGTAGGTTTGCGCCTTTCCTTGTTCTAACTTGTATTGCAGTTCAAGACGCTTCTTCTTAAAAGTCAATGAAAGAGGTGCCAAGTCTGTCTTCCGATTTGTTTGCGGGAGAATATAAGCAATTGCAAAGTTCTTATTAAAATCAATCTTGGTTGGTTCACCGCCCTTACCCATAAAAGCTGCCTCACCAAACTCCTTTGCAAGAGTCTCCTGTGAAGTAATCTTCTTTATTATCGGTTTGGTCTCATTACCAATATGAAAATAATTACGAGCTTCTGTATAACTTACAATATTAGATTTCTCCACCCCCATTTTAGAAGTGCCACATGAAGATAACAACAACATTGTAGCTGCAAAAGCAAGCAAAAGTTTCTTCATCATAATATAATTACTATCAAATATTTTTACAAACACTATACTTCTCTAAGTGAATATGAAAGAGTCACTTAAGTAGTTTTTACATCAATTGTGACTGACATTTTACCAACAATATCTGTCAGCAAAGACAAAAGTAATTAAATTATGTCATATTATCACTTTTAAGCAATTAAAATTAGTTAATTTAACACATGGCACATCTTTTGCTTATATAAGATTGTGCAAAGAATGATTCAATGCACGAATTTATTAACAAAATAGAATAAAATATGGCACATGGACATGATGTACTCCATATGATGGAGGGTAATAGTTATGAAACAAAAGAAGATTTAGTAAAGGCAATTATAGAGCACTTCGGTGAAGAGGAGCGTTTTCATACTTGTTCTGTAGACGGAATGAACGCTGAGGAATTAGTAGATTTCTTGACAGAACGTGGTAAGTTTATGCCTGCTAAAGGGGGATTCACTGTTGATACAACTAAGATTTGTAATCACTAAGACAGTAAAAATTGAGGCAAAAAATATAATAAACTTTAGAGTTGAATCTAAAAACATTTGATTATGATTAAAATATATGGAATGAATACTTGTCCAGACTGTATTGCAGTTGACAAGCACGTAGAAGGTGACAACCGTTACGAGGTAATAGAAATTGGTTCACATATTAAGTATTTGAAGGAATTCCTTCGTCTTCGTGATAACAACGCTGTATTTGACGAGGCAAAGAAGCACGGCTATGCTGGCGTACCTTGTTTTGTACTTGAAGATGGTACAGTAACACTATCACCAGAAGAAGCTGGCATCAACCTTAACGATGCCCCTGCAGCAGCTTCTTGCCGACTTGATGGTTCTGGCTGCTAACAAAATAGATAGAATAAAATTAAAGCCCTCGACAATTCGTGGAAATAACTTCATGAATTACGAGGGCTTTCTCTATTCATATTATTGCTGTCCGGTAAACCTTTTCCACATATAAAAGTTAAGGGCTAAAATCGGTATTTGGATTTCAGCCCTTTTTGTTACTTTTGTTTCTGCGATAA
>QWCR01000202.1_pt1 | contig 19634 bp, 9 predicted proteins | sample 1972581 | NCBI WGS metagenome assembly QWCR01 (sample SAMN09866703, study PRJNA288562) | Human oral metagenome isolate pre4_saliva, whole genome shotgun sequencing... | isolation source: mouth | host: Homo sapiens | place: USA: California
TGCAGTTGCAACACTCATAACTAATCTTTTCATAATTCTTGTTCCTTTCTATATTAAGAAACAACCTTAGGGGCTGTTATTCCTATCGTTTTAATAATTTAATGCTGCAAAGTTATACAATAAAAAGTAAAAAGTTAGGCGGGAAATCCTTAAATAACATAGGGAAATCCCTAAAAAAGTTGATAGCGTTTGAGGGGGTGTTAGAGGGGAAAAGTGGGATATTAACATAAAAAATAACTTTTTTATAGTACTTATTTAGTACTTTTGCGTATTATTTATAAACGGAGATTAAAACGGGCTTTGCGTCCTATTGTCTTCCGTGCAATAAACGATTATGAATCAACAAACTAAACAATACATTATACCGATGAGAAAAATACTATTCCTTTTCATGCTTTTTTGCATGCAGAATGCTTTTGCAATAAAGATAACTCATGGCCCATACATTTGCGATATGGACTCAGTTTCTGTTACAATTATGTGGGTTACAGATAAACCAGGTATGTCTTGGGTGGAAATTGCAGAAGAAGATGGCATGCATTTTTATGATGCGCACTTGGACTTGGAGTGACTGGGTAACATACGGCGAAACAGCTGCTTCTATCGTGTATAAAAAAGATCCTTATAAGTTTAAAACCTTTCCTGTTGAACGCAGAGACGTGCGTTTCTTGGTTTTAAATGATATTCATGAGCGAGCTGCTTTTATGAAAGATTTGTGCAAAGATGTAGACTTTTCGAAGTTAGACTTTGTGCTTTTAAATGGCGATATGTCGAACATGGTGGGCGATCCTAACAATGTTTTGCGAGCTTATATCGATACTTGTGTTTCTATGTTCGCTACAAAAATCCCCATATTATTTAATCGTGGAAACCACGAAACACGTGGATCTTTTGCCGATCATGTGATAGATTACTTCCCAACAAAGACCAATGAATATTATCGTTTGCAACATATTGCGGGCATAGACTTCTTATTTTTGGATTCAGGAGAAGACAAACCCGACACCGATATGGAATATAGTGACATCGCAGCATTCGACGAATATAGAGAAAGAGAAGCTCTTTGGCTAAAGAATTTGGCTAAAGAAGAACGCCATAAGAAATATCCTTTGATCGTGTTCTCACACATTCCACCAGCATTTGGCTCTTGGCATGGATACTATCATCTTAAAGAAACAATGGTTCCAACGCTTAACAAGATGCAAGCTTCGGTGATGTTGTCGGGTCACTTACACCGATATGAGTTCCAAGAAGCAACCAACGACATTCACTTCCCAGTGTTAGTGAATAGCAATATGAGCTATTTGTTATGCGAAGTGAAGAAAGATAGAATGGAAGTAGACTATTCAGAACTCAACAAAAAGAATATAAAACATTTTAGCTTTAAGTTGAAATAGAAATAATGGGCATTGAACTTATGTTTGTGCGGAGTTTTAATTGGTTTAAATAATACCATGTTTCGTGCAAAACAAGACAATAATGTAGTTCCTTTTAATAATTCGTATGATTTGTTTAAAGAGGTGTATAACGAGCAAGTTGACTCGTTATATGCCTTTGTTTTGAAAAAAGTTAAGAACCCAGAGCTGGCTCAAGACATTGTACAAGACACATTTTTGAAGTTTTGGGATAACCGAAACGCCTTAAATCCAGAAGCTAATTTGCAGGCTTATCTCTTCACTATTGCCCATCATCTCATTATAGATATGTTCAGAAAAGAGGTCAAAGAAATCACAATCGATCAATATGTTTCTCTTTATGGAGCAATAAACGAGAATAAAACAGCCGACAGCGACATTCTATATAAAGATGTATTGCAGTATGTAGAGAGCAGTAAAACCAAACTGCCATCACGTGCTTGCGAGATATATAAAATGAGTAGAGACAAGGGAATGACGATAAAAGAAATATCACAAAACCTCAGTTTGTCTCCACAAACAGTGAAAAACTATCTTACAACAGTATTGAAAGTGTTGAGAAAAGAACTCACCAAAGGTGGTTTTATTTGCTGGTTACTTTCTATCTTATATGAATTTTAAACCCTTTAAGGTGCCATATATCAATGACAAACGAAGAGTTAAAACAACTGTTTAGCAACTATTTTGCAGGAAAACTAAGCACTTCAGAATTGAAGAGATTGAAAAACGAGATGCAAAACATCTCGGACGAAGTTCTATGGGAAGTGTTAGAAGAGAACGAAAGTACCCATTCTGTTGAGAAGATGACAGCCGAAGAGCGTGAATTGTTATACCAACAGATTGAAAGAACCATCAGAATGAGAAAGCGCAGAACATGGATTTTGTCTGCAGCTTGTTTCCTTTGTCTTTTTGTTGGATTGGCTTCGCTTTTTAAAAGCTATGAAAATAGATTGCAAAAGCATAGCAATTACTACACAAGTGTACGCATATTGAAGGGTAATAAGGCTGCTTTTACTTTGCCAGATGGTACTCACTTGGAAGTCAATGGTGGTACAGCGTTTCGCTATTCAATTATTCCTGGTGTAGAACGCCACATCAAACTCGATTCAGGTGAGGTGTATTTCAATGTAGCAAAAAATCCTCTTTGTCCCTTTGTTGTATCGATGAAAGATATGGACGTAGAGGTGTTAGGAACACAATTCAACCTTAAAGTGTCTGAAAAAGCCATCGAAACAGCACTTTTTAGCGGTAGCGTGAAACTCACTTCGCCTCACTTAAAGAACGAATGTCATTTAGTTCCAGGTCAGAAGACTATATATAATAAGGTGGGAAGCAAATTGAGTTGGCAAGAGGCAGACCTACTTTGCGATGCAGGTTGGCGCAATGGAACCCTCGTTTTCAAAGACACTCCACTTAAAGAGGTGTTCGAAGATGTTTCGAATGCTTATGGAGTAGAGTTCCACTTGCAACGAAATATACCAATGAACGATAAAATTACAGGAACATTTAAGCAGACTGGCATCACTGAAATGTTAGATGCTTTGAGCCGATTATATAACTTTAATTATTCAATCAAAGAAAAACAAGTATATATCAAATAGAAAAACAACAACGAACAACATTTGGAAGTATATCCATTTAAATAATTCTTAAAATAAAACTAAATTCAAAATAACCTCATGACGTTAGAAAAACAGAAACGATTACTGCCCGATAAAAGGCATTTGTGTTATTTGTTAAAACCACGCACCTATCTTGTTGCGCTTGGTTTTCTTGCCCCAATGGTAGGTAATGCACAAACAGAAAAGGTGAATGTAAGTGTAAAGAACAACACCTTTAGCGAGTTATTTAAACAAATCGAGAGTCAAACAAACTACACTTTTGTGTATAGAAACTCGGTATTAAACCCAGCAACAAAAGTAAATGTGTCGTCTAATGGACAGGCATTGATACAAGTGTTGCAACAGGTTTTAGAACCTTTAGGATTAACACACAGCGTAAATGGCAAGGTGATATCAATCGTAAAGAAGCAAGATAAGCAAACACCTGCTTCTAAAAGTCTTATAAAAGACGATAAAAAAGGAGTGATGCAGCCTATCACTGGTAGTGTGGTCGATGAAAAAGGCGAGCCCATTATTGGTGCAACTGTTTATGTAAAAAATCGCAATGTAGGTACCGTTACCAACATTGACGGTGCTTTTAATATCGAGGTTGCGCCCGAAGATATTCTTTTAGTATCTTATATTGGTTATCAACCTCAAGAAATTTCTTCAAAAGGAAAGCAAAAACTTCATGTTGTATTGCGTGAAGACAACGCTCAAAAGTTGGACGAAATCGTTGTTGTGGGATATGGTAAGCAAAAGAAAGAGAGCGTAACTGCTGCTATTTCAACTATGTCTACCAAAGAATTGGTGCAAACTCCACAAGCCAATGTCAGTAATATGTTGGTGGGAAGAATGCCTGGTTTGGTGGCAGTTCAACGTAGTGGAGCGCCTGGTGAAGATGCTTCGAGCTTGTTAGTGCGTGGTGTTAGTACCTTTACAGACAACACCGAGCCTCTTGTTATGATTGATGGTGTGGAGCGACCAAACTTCAATGGTATCGATCCTAACGAAATAGAATCTGTTAATATCTTGAAAGATGCTTCTGCAACTGCCATCTATGGTGTGCGAGGAGCAAATGGTGTGGTGCTTATTACCACTCGTAAAGGTAGCAAAAGCAAACCTTCTTTAAGCTATTCGGCAAACGTATCGTTGCAACAACCCACTGCACTTCCACATTATTTAAATAGTGCCGACTATGCAACTCTATACAACGAAGCGCAAAAGAACGATGCTTATGCCTCTGGAGCAACCTTCAAACCAAGATTTACAGATAAGGATATCGAATTGTATAAAAATGGATTCGACCCAGTGTTGCACCCTAATATGGACTGGACTTCAGATTTTTTGAAGAAAACTTCTTTTAGAACACAACACAACTTTAATATTAGTGGAGGTACAGAACGTGTAAAATACTTTATTTCTGCAGGTTACTTCGATCAACAAGGTATGTTTAAACATACAAAGATCGATAAAGACCACGACGTAAACTCACGTAACACACGTTATAATTTCCGTTCAAATCTCGACTTTACTATTACTGATGATTTCACTGCATCGGCACAATTAGCTGTGCAAATAGAAGATGTTGTGACTCCAGGTACTGGTAATAGCGATATTTGGAGAGCGGTTTCGTTTGCCAATCCACTTAGCTCTCCAGGTATGATCGATGGCAAAATTGTTAAGATTCAAGATGGATTAGGAGCTACCAACCCATGGCAATCACTTCTAAGTAATGGCTTTTCTAAAGATAGTAGAAACAATTTGAACTCTACTTTTAAACTCACCTACGACCTTTCTCGTATTCTTTTGAAAGGCTTAAAGGTGCATGCAAGCATTGCTTACGACAGCTATTACTATAGCAGAAAGAAGTTTTATAAGAGCTATCCTTTCTATGTTGCACGCCGTGATCAACAAGATCCTAACAATGTTTTGTTGATTCCACAAATAGAAGAGACTGTTTGGGACACTGGACACAGCTGGAATAAGAACAAAAAGGTTTACTTTGAGGCCGCATTAAACTACGATCAACAATTTGGTAAACACCATGTTACAGGATTGTTGCTATACAATCAAAGTAAATATTATTCGCCTGCATTGAAGTTTAACGTGCCTAATGCCTATCAAGGTTTAGTGAGTCGTATTACATACGCTTACGATTCACGTTACTTAGCCGAAATCAATATGGGTTATAATGGTACTGAGAACTTTGCAAAAGGAAAACGCTTTGGTTTCTTCCCTGCCTTTTCTATGGGTTGGGTAGTGAGCGAAGAGCCCTTCTTTCCAAAGAATGATTGGCTTGTTTTCTTAAAACTTAGAGGCTCATATGGTGAAGTTGGTAACGATCAAATTGGTGGCGAACGTTTCCTTTACATGCCTTCTTCTTACGGATATGCGCCAAATAGCGACTTTTATAAATATCACTTCGGTGACGCTTCGTCGTATTCTACTTCTCGAATGATTATCGAGAACAAGATTGGAAACCCCAATCTAACATGGGAAAAGGCACGAAAGATGAACTTCGGATTCGAAGCTAACCTCTTAAAGAACCATCTTACTGTTTCGTTCGATGTGTTTAAAGAAAAGAGAAATAACATTCTTGCCAACCGTTCAACACAACCTATGATTATAGGTGCAAACCTTCCTGCTTATAACTTGGGAGAAATGGAAAACAAAGGTTGGGAATTAGATGTTAACTATCGCAACAGAATCAACAAATTGAACTATTGGGTGCGTTTCAACTACTCGTTTGCTCGCAACAAAATCCTTTATAGAGACGAGGTGAATAAACGTTACAAATATCAGTTAGAAACAGGAAGACGCAAAGATCAGTTCTTTGGTTTGCTAACAGATGGATTCTATAACTCATGGGAAGAAATCAATTCTTTGAGCCGTCCACGTAGTGCTTGGAGCGGAAACAAGCTTCAACCAGGAGACGTTAAATATGTAGACGTAAACAAAGATGGTGAGATTGACAACTATGATATGGTGCCAATTGGTTATTCACCCATTCCAGAAATCGTGTATGGTTTCTCTTTTGGATTCAATTGGAACAACTGGGACTTCTCTGCTTTGTGGCAAGGTGCAGACAATGTGTCTATTAAATACTTTGGACGTTCATTGTGGCCATTTATCAAAGGCGAAGAAAGTGCTAAGGAGTTGATTAAAGAACGCTGGACACCAGAACGTTATGCAGCTAACGACAAGATCACTTTCCCACGTCTTTCACTTAATCCTAACAGAGAAACAGACCACAACTATCGTGAATCTGACTTGTGGATTAGAGATGCAAAGTATCTTCGTTTGAAGAATGTTGAAGTAGGTTATACCTTTAAAAAGGCATTTGTGAAGAGCTTAGGCTTAGAAAGTGTTCGCCTATATGTAAGCGGTTCGAACCTATTGACATTGACAAAGGTGATTGACCTCGACCCTGAAGCACCTTCAAAAGGTGGAAACGTGGAAATCAATACCTATCCTTTGCAAAGAGTTTATAACCTTGGTATTAACGTGAATTTCTGATTTTATGAAAAGAAAGAATTTAATCTATATACTTGTTTGTGGTGCACTACTCACCTCGTGTAGTGATTATTTAGAGACACCACCATCTGCAGAGCTTGATGAAAACAAGGTTTTTGCAGATAGAACCCTAACAGAAAGCTACCTAACTGGCGTGTATGCCGAAGGTATGCCTTTGGGTTTCTCTATGAATAGTAGTGATGCCGACCGTAAGTTGGCTGCTTCTTCAACCTTAGCGTCTGCATGTGATGAGGCTGAAGAAGGTGCAGAGTGGGGTAAAGGAAATTCCTCTTGGAATAAAGATAACCACAATAACAATAGTATTGACTGGGATGAAGACCCACATCACACTATGAGATGGGAGACATTGCGTAAGTGTAACATCTTGTTAGAGCGTCTTCATGAGGTGCCATTAGACCAAGGTGACCCTGAATTTAATACCCGAGCAACTGGTGAAGCTTATTTTATGAGAGCATTAGTGTTTTGGGAAGGCGTGTATAGATATGGTGGATTACCCATTGTTCGTCGTCGTTTAAATGCCAGCGATGTTACTACTTTGCCTCGAAACACATTCGCTGATTGTGTAGATTCAATTGTGGCAGACTGCGATAGAGCGGCTAAGTTACTTCCAAACTATTATACAGACGCAACCAAAAAGGGTCGTGCAAATAGAGTAGCAGCATTGAGTTTAAAGGCAAGAGTATTGCTTTATGCAGCAAGTCCTTTGTTTAATACAAATCATCCATATCTCTCTTTAGGAGCAGATAACAATCTTATTGGATACGCTTCTGAAGATAAAGAAAGATGGAAGAAGGCAGCTGACGCTGCAAAAGATGCTATCGAAGCAGTGAAAGCAAGTGGTTTCTATGCTTTATATGATGAAGGTAACCCTGAAACCAACTATGAACAGATGTGGACTTTGCCTGATAACTGCGAGATCATTCTTGCTAATAAGAAGTATCGTAACTTCAAAGTAAGCGAGAAACCATTAGCAGCTGACTTGCCATCTTGGGCAAATAACCAGAGTTGGTCTGATGGTGGACTATTCGCAACCTTTAACTTTGTGAAGTATTATGAAACAAAGACAGGTCAAAAGGCTGCGTGGAAAGATAACGGAGGAGATGACTTGTTAGATATATACGAATCTCTTGACCCTCGATTTAAGCAAACTATTGCAGCACATGGTGCACTTTGGAATGACGAAGTGGGTGTCTTAAACTTCTTCCCAGGTGGTGCTCACAGTGTAGCTAACGATAAAACAAAGCACTTAGTGCGTAAATGGGTGCCTCGAACTCTAAAGGTTACACCTCCATTAAACACAGTAAATATCGACTGGATTGTGTTTAGAGTGGCAGAGTTATATTTGAATTATGCAGAAGCACTTAACGAATATTACGATAATCCACCTGCAGAAGCGTTCCAAGCAGTAAACCTTGTTCGTGCTAGAAGCGGTATGCCTGCTTTCGATAATGCTTTAACTAAGGACGAATTCAGACAAAAATTGCGTAATGAAAGAGCTGTAGAACTTGCTTATGAAGACCACCGTTTCTGGGATATCCGTCGTTGGATGATTGCTGAAAACGAAGGAGTGATGCAAGGAAAGATGTATGGCTTGAAGCTAAGTCCAATCGTAGGACAACCTAATAAGGCGCATTATGTACCTTATGTGTTCGAACGTCGTTCTTGGAGTAGACGCTCTTATCTGCATCCTATTAAGCAAATCGAAATTGATAAAGGGTATTTAAAGCAGAACCCAGGTTGGTAATTAGAAAAGATAAGTTAGATTATGAAATATAAAGTAATACTTTTTAGCTTGTTAATGGCTCACAGCGGAAATGCTTATTTGTATGGGTCTACAAGCAAAGATATAAAGACTTATATCACGAACCGAGATTCTTTGCATGTCAATAGCTCAACTGTTGCAAAGTCAATCATCAAAGGTGAGGTGATAAATGATATCAGTATTCCATCTGTTGGTAATGCTCTTCAAGGATTATTACCTGGATTAATGGTACAACAAAATAGCGGAGAGCCAGGAAATGATTTCTCTTTATCTAATGTTTATGTAAGAGGAAGAAGCTCTTATGCACAACAACAGACAGCATTAGTTATCGTAGACGGATTTGAAAGTTCTTTAGATATGGTGTCTGCGAATGAAATCGAGACCGTAACCGTGTTGAAAGACGCTGCAGCATTAGCACTTTATGGAGGTAGAGCGGCTAATGGTGTGATACTAATCGAAACAAAGAAGGGTAGAACTGCAGGCTCTTCGGTTGAAATTCGTTTACAAACAGGTATTCAAACTCCAACTCTGTTGTCTCCAGTTTTAGACGGAGTGGATTATGCTAACTTGTATAATCAAGCCTTGGTGAATGATGGTTTGGCACCAAAATATTCTCAAGACCAATTAAACGAGATAAAGATGGGTACCAATCCATACCTTTATCCCAATGTAAATTGGCAAAAAGCTGTTCTAAAGAACACTGCTCCTTTGACCAGAGGAGATATGACTTTTAGAGGTGGAAATGATGTTTTGAGATATTATGTCACCCTTGGTCTATTGAGTAATGGCGGCTTATACAATGGAGTTGATAATAAAGGCAAAGAAAATGCCAACACTTCTCTCACTCGATTTAACTTCAGAACAAACATTGATATCAATATAAGTAAGCAATTATCGGCTGCTTTATATGCTGGAGGAAATATCGGTGAGCATACAACTCCAGGCGGTTCGTATGATGCTTATTCGTTATTAGCACTCACAAGACGCATTCCTTCGGTTGCATTCCCTATCTATAATCCCAATGAAACAATGGGAGGTAATGCCGTATTTACCAACCCTGTGGGTGATTTATTGAAGCAAGGACTCAACAAAGAGAACAGTAGACGTTTGCAAATCATTCTTCAATTAAAGTATGATTTAAACAAACTGCTCCCTGGTTTAGAAGCTTCTGTGGCTGCAGGATATTACAATACGCTTATAGAAACATCGCCTAAAACTCGCACTTATGCACGTTATGCGTTGTCGCAAACAGGAGTTGATGCTAACAATATGCCCGTTTATGCTTACACTCCCTTTGGAGTTGATTCGCCATTAACAGCAGAAGAAGGCTTTAAAACTGATGCTACACGTTTCAACTTGCGTGGACAATTAACCTATAAGCAATCGTTTGGCATGCACGATGTAAAGGCTTTGCTTTTCGCTTTATCTGATATTTATAAAGAATATGGTGTGCGTTACGACAGAAAGTACATCAACTACGGAGCAAATGTAGAGTATGGCTATCGTAAAACTTATTTTGCTACACTCTCAACATCGTACATGGGAAGTGATAACTTCTATGAATCAAAACGTTTTGGCTTGTTCCCTTCATTGTCTTTAGGCTGGATTTTGTCTAACGAATCATTCTTAAAGCAATGTAACACAGTAGACTTCTTGAAGCTAAGAGCATCTTATGGAATGGTTGGAAACGACCAAACACAAGGTAGACACTTGTTCGATGCAGTGTATAAGAGCAATGGTGGCTACCTATTCGGTGTGAACTCTAACAATAGTTCAGGCTTTAGAGCTTTGATGTTGGCAAACAAAGACGCTACATGGGAGCATAAACACATCTTTAACTTAGGTGTTGACGCAACCTTGTGGAAGAACTTTGATATCACATTCGATTTGTTCTCAGAACGTCAAAGCGGTATTCTTACTCAATCATATAGCTCTGTTCCTGGAATTGTTGGAGCATCATTCGGTAGCTTAGTACCTTATATTAATGTAGGCGAGGTGAAGAATCATGGCTTTGAATTGAACCTTTCATACCATGGTAACATCAATAAAAAGGTGAATTACTTTGTGAATGGTATGTTGAGTTATGCTAAAAACGAGATCGTAAACATGGGCGAAGAGGCTAAAGCATATCCTTATCTTTACAGAAAAGGACACGCAATAGACACTCCTTACACTCTTATCGCTCAAGGATTGTATGGCACTAACGACTTTGATAACGCAGGAAATCTTGCTACTGGCAGTGCAATTCCTCAGTTTGGTCAAGTTCGTCCCGGTGATATTCGATACAAAGACCTCAATAACGACAACGTTATCGACGATAAAGACATCACAGCTGCAGGCTATTCAACTGTTCCTGAGTGGATGTATTCATTGCGTTTTGGTTTCAAGTGGAATAACTTTGACTTCGAAGCATTGGCTTATGGAGTGGCAAACAGAACATTAACACTTGCAGGAACAGGTATCTATTCGTTCCAAGACAACTCTTCTGCTTCAACTCTTGCAATGGATTCATGGACAGAGAGCAATCCTAATGCATCTTATCCACGCCTATCGTCAACAATATTCTCGAACAATTATCGTTCATCTACATATTGGCAACGTAGCGGTGCTTATCTAAGATTGCGCCATGTTCAATTAGGTTACACTTTAACTTCGCCTTTCCTCAATAAGATGAAGATAAAGAATATGTACCTATACGTCAATGCAACCAACTTGTTTACAATCAGTAAGCTCAATGGTTTGTTTGATGCTGAGATGAATACAATGAATAATTATCCTATTACAAAGACTGTAAATGTAGGATTAAAAGTATCATTATAAACTTAAATGAAAGGTAAAGATGATGAAAAAACACTATCGAAATTATTTTATTATATCTAAAGTTCTTGTATTAGGATTAGCTTTCTCGTCATGTAGTGACTTCTTAAATAGAGAAACCGACTCGTATGTAAGCAAGGAAAAGACTTTCTCTTCATACGAACTAACTGCAAAGAATTTAGTGAGTGTTTATGAACTCATACCCGATGGCTTTATGAGATTCTCTGAAGGAGGTATGTTCGACGCAGCAACTGATGATGCAGAGCATCGCATTGATGGCTCAAATATTCAGTTGTTCAACATTGGTTCGTGGACAGATAACAATAATCCAGATGACATTTGGAACAGATGTTACACAGGTATTCGCCTTGCTTCTGAGTTTATTGATAATGTAGATAAAGTGAATTTGGATAAGTATAAGCTCGATCCAAATAACACAACAGAGTATGAAAACCGCTTAAAGGACTTGAAAGTGTGGAAGGCTGAGGCTCGTTTCTTGCGTGCTTATTTCCACTTTGAATTGCTAAAGCGTTTTGGTCCCGTTCCTTATGTGTCGTCAGTGTTAGCTTTAGAGGCTAATCATAGCGATGTTAAACGCCCAAGTATGGACGATTGTGTTAACGCAATTGCTAACGAGTGCGATGAAGCAGCTAAAGATTTGGAATTGACTCCATGGAGAGATGAGAGCGCATTAGGTCACGCAACCAAGGGAGCAGCATTGGCATTGAAGAGCCGTTTGTTGCTATATGCAGCAAGTCCGCTATATGTTCAATGGCAAAACACAGACGAAAGCAACCTTCCAAGCTCTCCTGCTAAGTGGGAAAAGGCTGCAAAGGCTGCAAAAGCTGTTATCGACATCACTCAATATAGCTTACATCCAAGCTACTCAAGTCTATTTAAGAACAACTTCAAGAGTAGCGAAATGATTTTCGCTAAGCGTTATAATAACAGCGCAGACCTAGAGAAAAGAAACTTTCCTGTAAGCTTCGGAGGTCAAGGAGGCATTAATCCTTCACAGAATCTTGTTGATGCTTACGAGATGAAAGACGGCTCATTGTTTAGCTGGGCGAATGCTCAACAGGCTGCAGAGCCATACAAAGATCGTGATGAACGATTGAATGCAACTCTTTTCTACAATGGTTCTAACTTGAAAAACGCAAAGGTTGAAACCGCTACAGATGCTAAAGACGGGGTGAATAAGCCCAATGGAACCAAGACAGGATATTACCTTCGCAAGTATTTAAACGAAGATGTGAATGTCTTAACCGCTTCAAATGGATTGGGACACACATGGCCTATCTTTAGATTAGCAGAGATGTATCTAAACTATGCCGAAGCTCTTAACGAGTATAATCCAGGTCATGCAGATATACTTACTTATCTAAACGCTGTTCGTCAACGTGCTCATCAACCTGCTTTAGCTGCTGGTTTGTCTCAAGAAGAAATGAGAGAGGCAATCAGAAGAGAAAGAAGAGTAGAGCTTGCGTTCGAAGAACACAGAGCATGGGACGTGCGTAGATGGAAGATTGGCTCTAAAACTTTAGGCTCAGATCTACAAGGTTTAGACATCACTGCAACCCAAACAGGAAACAATGGAGGTTCATCTACAACAGGAAGTACAACAACTGAAACAATTCCTGCAAGTGAAATTCCAGCAGGTTGGTATTATTATGATGGCGATGAGTTCAATGGTTCAAGCATAGATCACCACTATTGGGGTATCTTAGGCGATTCTCGTACAAAGAACGCACAATACGGTCAGCAACAAGGAATGGTGCAAACCTATCGTGAAGAACAAGTGTCTATGGTTAAAGAGAATGGTTTAAGTTTTGCAAGAATCACTGCAACACGCAACGGAAACCCACCAAAGAGCACTAATAAAGATGCTTCTAAGAAAGAACCATGGTGGTCTGGTGGTCTAATTAGCCGTGAAACCAGCAAGTATGGCAATGAAGCTAAATACTATCCTTTATATAGTAGAATTGAAATCCGTGCAAAAATCCCCTGGAACTATGGTGTGTGGATGAGCTCATGGTTAAGACATCATCTTGGATATGATGTATGCGAGTTAGATATTCAAGAGTTCTTTGTGAAAGAATTCGAGAACTATCCTCAAAAATACAAGGTGAGTCAAACAGTTCACATTCACGATAATCAAACCAATTCGTTGGTAGTTAACGCTAATGGTTTCGGCAGACATCACTCTTTGAACTTTAACCCTGGCAACGACTTCCACACTTATGGTGTGCAAATAGAGCCAGATCCAGCAGAACCAAAGAAGCATGCTATCATCACATTCTTATTCGATGGACAAGAAACCAATACGTTTAAGACTCGTGATCATGGTGATAGATACAACAAGTTTGTTATCGAAACATTTAAACAAGGATTAGAAAAGAAAGCTTGGGACTTTGCAATCACAGGTCAAATTGGTGCTCCTGATAGAATAGGAGTGGGCTATCCTGAAGATAGAGACCCTTCTTTAAGAGAGCTAAAGATGGATATCGACTGGGTAAGAGTATACACTCGAACCAACGAACCATTGAAAAAAGTGGTGACACCAGCCGTTCCTGGAGCTGCATTTGTTTACTCTCCAAAGGTTATTGAGCATCGTGTCTTTATGCCAAAGATGTATTGGTATCCTATTCCTAATAGCGAATTCTTAAAATATAATGACTGGAAACAAAACCCAGGTTGGTAATATTGATAGATAAAACATCAACATGAAAAAATATAGTTTATATAAAATATGTGCAACCTTCTGCCTCATGATGGGGTTATTCCTTGTTCAAGGTTGTGTAGAAAACAATATTGGATTTGCCGAAGAGACAAACATTAAGGAAGGACTTTATATTAAAGGCTCTTCAACCGAGTTCACTTATGAGGTTCCTAAGGCAAAACTTCAAGAGTTAAAAGACAGCACTCTTTTACAAATCGATGCGTGGTTAACTCAAGAAGGTGGCTTCTCTCTTTCTGTTGTCGATGCAAATGGCAAGGCAAAGAAATATGGAGTGAAAGACAATCTCACTACTGCTAATGGCAAAACTGCAACTTCTAAACTTGTAGAAGGTGGTGCAGACATCACTGTTAGTCGTGATGGTTTCTATAAAGTGGTTTACAACAAGCCTCTAAACGAAATCACTGTCATTCCTTATCAGCTTCAAATTAAGAGCTCTTTTGCATTGAACGAAAGCGGAGCAAAAGAGTTGTCATTCGAAAATATGTCGTATGATAAGCTCACACACGTTGTTACTTGGAGCACAAGTACCGACAAACAAGCTTTCCAAGCAACAGAATATATGTTCTCAATTGTTGCCGATTCGTTGCAAACCATTCGTTTGTCAGACACAGAAAACTATCAACTCAATGCTCAACTCACTGGTATGGGCGGAACATTGAAAACCAATCTACTTACAAACGAATATCAATCGTTGACCTCAACTTCAGACATTGCCTTGCGTTTAGCACATAAAGGTAATTATATTATGAGCGTTCAATATAGTATTTTAGATGGACGTTTCTCTGGAAAGGTTGAAGGTGAAGAGTTAATTGAACCAGAACCAACCAACTACACACATACATTGTTTGCGCAAGTGAGTGGCAATAGCTCTGCAACTTCTTCTCATTCATTAGAACTTGCACCTGTTGGTTCATTAGGAAACGGCTCTTTCTGGCGCTTTGTAACCCTACAAGCTCAACAAAAGATTTCTTTAACTAAGACCCAACAAGGTACAGAAACCTTTGCAGCTCTCGACAATGTAGTAGGTTTAACCTCTGCAGGTAATGGTGTTTACACTGTAGAAAAGAGCGGAACTTATCTCCTTTACGTAGACTTACACAGAAAGGTTATTGCATTAGAACAACCTTCTATTAGTGGAATAGGTGAGTGTTTCGGTGGAAGCGAAGTTGCTCTTACATCTAAGGGTAATGTATTCTCTACCACAACAACAGCCGAAGGCGCATTACAACTCTATGCAACTTCACGTTTCAACGATAGAGATTGGAACTCAATGACCTTCAATATCTATAATGATAAGATCGTTTACAAAGGCTTAAACGATAAGGGCTTCGAGCCAGTTCCTGTGGTAAAAGGCGTCAAGGTAAGTGTAGATGTAGAAAACAATAAAGGACATTTAGATGTAACTCTTAACGATAAAGATGTGCCAAACACTCCATCTGCGGTTTATTTGATATCTTCTCGTTTAGGAAATATGAACTGGGGTTCTCAAGATGTACAAAGTTTCCAACGTTCATTCAGTGAGAAATACCGCTGGTATTATATCCATTACTTTGAAAAGGGCGAAGCTCTTCGCTTCTCAACAGAGAAAGTATTTGGTCGTGGTGAATTCGTTTCATTAGACCATGCAGTTGGCTTTGAGGTGAAGAACAATAAGGCTATTATTCCAGATGATGGTATATATATGGTGTATGTTGACTTGAATACAAGAACTGTGTGCATACAACCACTCGAATTATATGCTATTGGAGCTGCTGTTAACAAGTGGGAAGAAAAAGAATGGGCATTTACTTTAAGTGCAGACAAACGCTCAATGACTGGTACTCTACCTGCAAATGGTCGTTTAAGACTTAACCCTGTCATTCCATTCTTCAGCACTTTGGGCAAGCCCGACTTCTCTTTCTGGAAGCACGAAATGGCTATTAATCCTGAAACTGGCGAGATCTACTATCGTAAGCATGGTGATCCTGAACCAAATAAGGATTACTCTTGGAAGTCTGGTACAACAATCAATATCAATTTCGATACTTTAAAAGCAACAATAACAACAAAATAATAAGAACTGAAGATAATGTTTAAGAAGAATTATCTTTATTATATATTACCTCTCTTTTTGATGAGTTCGGGCACAACAATGGCGCAGCAATACGCTGTGCCCAGCTCATCTGTTGTGCAAACGACATCGAATAAAAAAGAAATGGACCGTTTTATCAAATCTTTGATGAGTCGAATGACTTTAGAAGAGAAGATTGGTCAGCTCTCACAATATGTGGGACACGACCTCTTAACGGGTCCACAAAGCGAAGCCTTGTCAGACTCTTTGCTCTCAAAAGGAGCGGTAGGCTCTATCTTGAATATTGGTGGTGTGCAAAAAATCAAAAAGATTCAAGAGAAAAATATGAGTGTTTCTCGTTTGAAAATACCTATTCTTTTTGCATACGATGTTATTCATGGCTATCGAACCATCTTCCCAACACCTCTTGCTGAGGCGTGTTCTTGGGACTTAGATTTGATGTATGAAACCGCAAAAGCTGCATCTATCGAAGCTTCTGCCTCTGGTATTCACTGGACATTTGCGCCAATGGTGGATATAGCAAGAGACCCTCGATGGGGTAGAGTGGTTGAAGGTGCGGGCGAAGATACCTACCTTGGTTGCGTAATAGCACAACAACGTGTGAAGGGTTTTCAATGGAACTTGTGGCAACCCAATTCTGTTTTGGCTTGTGCTAAGCACTTTGCAGCCTACGGAGCACCACAAGCTGGACGTGATTATGCGCCTGTTGACATGTCGAACTCTACACTTGCCGAGGTTTATTTGCCTCCTTACAAAGCCTGTGTAGATGCTGGTGTGCAAACATTTATGGCGGCTTTTAACGATGTAAACGGCCTTCCTGCTCATGGAAGTAAATGGCTTTTAACCGATATCCTTCGCAAACAATGGAACTTTAAGGGTTTTGTTGTGAGCGATTGGAATGGTGTTCAACAGCTCACTACACAAGGAGTGGTTGCTAATGACAAAGGAGCTGCAGTGTTAGCACTTAATGCTGGCGTGGATATGAACATGACAGATGGTGTTTATAACAAATATTTAAAAGAAGCTGTGAAAGACAAAGAGATGTCGATAGATGTGATTAATGAATCGGTTTATCGCATTCTTGCAGTGAAATACAAGCTTGGTTTGTTTACAGACCCTTATCGTTTCTGCGACGAATCACGTGAGAAAAAAGAAATAATGTCAGACAACGTGATGGCATTAGCACGCAAAGCTGCACAGCGTTCAATTGTTCTTCTTCAAAATAAAGATAACATCTTGCCTTTGAAGAGCAATGTGAAAAAAGTGGCTCTTGTAGGTCCTTTGGCTGCTAATCAGGCAGAACTACTTGGCTCTTGGAAAGCTTTTGGATTGCCCAACGATGTTGTTTCGGTTCAACAAGGATTGAAAAACAAATGGAACGATAAAGTGGTTGTAAACTATGCTAAGGGTTGTGACTTTGTAGGCGAAGACACTTCGGGCTTCGATGAGGCTGTGAAAGTGGCTCAAGAAAGCGATGTTATCATTGCTGTTATGGGCGAAAAGGCACTTATGAGTGGTGAGTCTCGCAGTAGAGCGAAGCTTAACTTGCCTGGAGTTCAAGAGCAATTGCTCGAGCGTTTGGCTGCAACTGGAAAACCTGTTGTGGTGGTATTGATGAACGGTCGTCCACTTGTTCTCACCAATGTAATGAAGTATTCGAATGCAATTATAGAGAGTTGGTTCCTTGGAACACAAACAGGTAATGCGCTTGCAGATGTCTTAACGGGTGATTATAACCCTTCTGCGAAGCTCACAACCTCGTTCCCTCAACACGAAGGACAAATCCCTAACTACTATAATTATAAGCGTTCGGGTCGTCCAGGCGATATGGAACATAGCTCAACTGTGCGTCATATCGACCTAAAGAATGCCAACCTCTTTCCTTTTGGCTTTGGACTTAGCTACACAACCTATAAGTATGACGCTCCAAAATGTGCTCCAACATTCGACAGCAAAGGTAACCTTAAGGTGAAAGTGCGTGTTACAAACACAGGAGATGTTGACGGAGAAGAAATCGTTCAGCTATATGTTGCCGACAAAGTAGCGTCAATGGTGCGTCCCGTGAAGGAACTTAAGGCATTTAAAAAGGTGTTTATTGCAAAGAAACAGAGCGTTGAAGTGGAACTTAACGTGAATGCAAAAGACCTTGGTTTCTATACCAACGATATGAAATATGTGGTAGAACCAGGTGAATTTACAATCATGACAGGTCCTAACAGTGAAGATCTTCAGACCTGCTCTGTGCGATTAAACAAAGCAATTGAATAATTTTTAGGTTTTTTGTTTTCCCGATAAAAGAGCGCAATGTGATACTATCTTCCGTAAGTCGTTCATCTTTTGCAATCTTTTATCGGGCTTTTTTGTTCTTATTAAGGCATGTATCGAATGACAAATGCATGACCTTTGAAAGACAAAAGAACTGCTAATTTTTAAATTTGCATAGTAGTCTCTCATTAATTAATAAGAAATCTGTATCATGAAACTATTATAGAAAGAAAGAGTTGTTGGGCTTATGCTCGGCGGCTCTTTTTTCTTTCTCTTTTAAAAGCATTCTTTTTAGCTCGCAATGTCATTGCTTTTAAGGGCTAAAAGCAGTGCTTTTTCAATGCAAAAGCATCGTTATTATATCGTGATGGCTCAATGCTTGTGTTGTAGCCTCATTGCAGGTGTTTTCTTTAGCATCGAAATTGAGTAGCAAGAGCTTTGAATAAAGGAGCGATTGTCAGACAAATAAAAAAGACTTTACAGCTTAAAAGCCGTAAAGTCTTTCACCTATTGGTACCTTAGAGATTCGGATATGTTAAGAAAAAATCTTCTATTTAATTTGAATTGTTTAGTTAACTCTTACTTTAAAGGTAGCGTCTTTGGTCTTTACAATATAAATTCCACGTTGAAGTTGTGCCTTTAATTCGTCTATGTTACTGGTATTTGTAGTGCTTACCACATTGCCATTGAGGTCGTAAACCACAGCCTCAGAGTCGAGAGTAGGCACGTCTGAAATAGCTGTTACATTGCCATTGAGTGCAACAAGTTCGATATATTGGTCGGCAGCACCACGAGATGTGAGCTTAACAGTTGCGAAATGTGCACCATTTACATTAGATTTGAAAGCCACATAGAATGAACCACCTTCTTTTGGAAGCTCTTTTTCAGACAATTTGAACTTGCTTTTATGGCGTCCCGACAATGTTAGTTTAACGGGTTCTTTAGTGTTTTTGGTTGTAACTTGAACCTCGGTAAAGTTCTTTTGCTCACCTAATGGAGTGGTAAGTTCGAGCTTTTGAGCCGAAGGAGTTATGACAGGAAGGTCTGTTCTACCAAAAGAGATGTCGTCGATGAAATAAGTTGCAGAGCTGGTTGCACCTCTTGTGCCTACAAAACCAAAGCCAATGAAGAATACATCAGCAAGAGGTTGGTCGGTAAAGTCGATGTGATATTCTTTCCATTCGCCCGATTCGTCCTTAGTGTTAGGTATCTTAAAGCCCTCTATAGGTAACTTATGGATCTCATTTTCGTCTTTTTCTATATAATAAACTCTTAGAGTGTCGGTCATATTATCTTGTAAAAGGTCGCCTCTTAAACGGATAGTAAAGATTTTAGAAGCGGCATTTTTAAAGTCGAGAGCAGGTGTTACAAGAAGCATTTCGCAAGGAGTTTCTGATCCATATTCCACTTTTGAGTCGAAACCAGT
>QWCR01000193.1_pt1 | contig 19618 bp, 13 predicted proteins | sample 1972581 | NCBI WGS metagenome assembly QWCR01 (sample SAMN09866703, study PRJNA288562) | Human oral metagenome isolate pre4_saliva, whole genome shotgun sequencing... | isolation source: mouth | host: Homo sapiens | place: USA: California
TATATTGCCCTCGACTTCAGCCATCGTCACGCCTGCGATGACAATGTTTTCCTTGTCGGGAAGAACCATACTGTGGGGCGGCTGACCGTTGGGTGCACCTTCTGATGAGGCTATTCTAAACGCAAAAAGACATAATTAACAATGATAAAAAGAAGATTTTTCAATGCTTTCGTACTCCTTCTGCTGGTCACAGGAGCACTGGCACAGAATGTCACCACCGACAACAGCTTCCGAATAGGACGTCTGAAGAACGGTATGACCTACTATATTCGACATAATAACAAGGAGAAAGGGATTGCCGATTTCTACATTGCACAACGTGTAGGGAGTATCCTTGAGAACCCTGACCAGCGTGGTCTGGCTCACTTTCTTGAGCATATGGCTTTCAACGGGAGTAAGAATTTCAAGAATACAGACGCCTCTCCGAGCATCGTACATTGGTGTGAAGCCCACGGAATCAAGTTCGGTACGAATCTGAATGCCTATACTTCCATTGACGAAACGGTGTATAACGTCAGCGCAGTACCCGTAAAGAACCCTGCCGTTGTTGACTCAACGCTGCTCATTCTGCATGATTGGAGCCATTACTTGGACCTTGATGACAAGGAAATAGACAAGGAACGCGGTGTGATTCATGAGGAATGGCGAACGAGAAGGGCTGGTATGGCATCACAAAGACTGATGGAGCAGGCTCTACCTATTATATATAAGGGGACAAAATACGAAGACTGCATGCCTATTGGTACGATGGAGATTGTTGATCACTTCCCTTATAAGGTGCTACGTGACTATTATCACAAGTGGTATCGTCCCGATCTGCAGGCTATTATCGTTGTAGGTGATGTGGATGTAGACCAGATGGAGAAGAAGATTCAGGCTGTTTTCTCTTCTATTCCGATGCCTGCTAATGCCGCAAAGCGCGACTATTACCCTGTAAATGACAACGACAAGATGATTGTTGCATCGCTGAAAGACTCCGAACAACCCATCATGCTTGTCACACTCTACATGAAACGGGATGTAACACCTGATGCTGAGAAGTCTACAATACGCTATCAGCGTGACGGATATGTGGATGATTTGATATCATACATGGTTGGTGAACGCCTTGATGAAATGCAGGACCGTAACCCAAAGCCTTGTTTGAGTGCTTCAGCACGCATCGGGCAGTTCCTTGTCAGTAGGACAAAGGATGCCTTTACGCTCTCTTTCGGTGCACGACAGGAGAACATCAAGGGTTCATTTGATGCTGCAATCGGTACGATTGAGCAGATTCGCCAACACGGATTCACCCCTTCTGAACTTGAAAGAGCCAAGGCTTTCCGTCGGAAAGTTATTGACAGACAGTTCAATGAACGCAATGATCGTCGTAATTCCTATTACGTTCGACGTGCACAACACAACTTCCTCGATGCTGAACCCATCACTTCTGAGGCTTATAACAAGCAACTTGACGAGCAGTTCTCACGTGAAGTGACACTGAAAGAGGTCAATACCGCTATGCGTGAAGCCATCACTGACCGCAATCAGGTGCTGGTTGTCTATGCTCCTGACAAGCCTGAGGTGAAGATTCCATCTGATGCTGAACTGGAGAAGATGGTTCTTGATGGACAGAAAAAGACTTATCCCGCTTACGTTGAGAAGCGTTTGGACGAGAAGCTCATCCCTGTCTTGCCAAAGAAAGGACGTATCGTGAGTGAGAAACCAGCCCTGCACGGAATGACAGAGCTCACCTTGAGCAACGGTGTGAAGGTTTATTTCAAGAAGACCGACTACCAGAAAGATGCTGTAGTGATGAACTTCTTCGGGGAAGGAGGTAGCTCTCTCTATCCTGATAAGGACGTTCTCAATACAAAGTTCATCTCCACTGCCGTGAAGGAAGGGGGTGTAGGGCGTTTCAGTTCTACGGAGTTGAACAAGGTTTTGTCAGACAAAACAGTACGTATCAACGCTGGTGTAGGCATAGAGACACAGTCCATCAGTGGCTCATCCTCCCTCAAAGACGTGCGTACACTCTTCGAACTCACTTACCTTTACTTCACCCATCTGCGCCGTGATGACCAGGCTTTCAATGCCGAACTCAACCGAATGCGCTCGTTCCTGACCAACCGTGAGGCAAGTCCTAACGTCAGTTACAATGACTCTATAGCTTCTATCGTCTATGGAAACTCACCTCGTGTGCAGCCCGTCAAGGCTTCTTCTATAGATAAGGTGAGCTATGACCGTGTACTGCAGATCTATAAGGAGCGATTCAGCAATGCGTCAAACTTCAAGATGATCATCATGGGTAACATCGAATTGAGTCAGCTTCAGCCTCTCTTGGAGCAGTATATTGCATCGCTACCAGCAACAGGTAAGAAGGAATCGTTCGTGAAAAGCTATCCTGACGTGCGTAACTGCAACGAGACGCATCGCTTTGAGAAGCTGATGAAGACACCTTTGGCACGCGTAAGTATCTTCTATACGTGGGATGAACCATACACAGCGAAGGCTGATCTGGCGTTGGATGTCTTCAAACGGGTACTGTCCATTGCCTATACTGATTCCGTTCGTGAGGAAAAGGGTGGAGTATATGGTGTCAAACTGCAGGAGAGTCTTGAGCAATCAAGCAATCCTCACGCACTGTTGAAGATTGCTTTTGATACCGATCCTGATAAGTATGACGTTGTCATGCCGATTATCACGGGACAGATTGAGCATATTGCACGCAAAGGACCTGAAGCTGTCAGCTTGCAGAAGGTGAAGGAATACCTCCTGAAGCAGTATGACCAGGCAGCCATAACGAATGATTACTGGCTCTTTGTGGCTTATAATCAGTTGCGTCATGGCATAGACTTCGATAAGGATTACAAGTCTTTGGTGCGTAACATCACGTCATCTGATGTGCAACAAGTAGCCCGTAACCTCCTCAACAGCAAACGTCGCATTGAGGTTACAATGGTTTCTTGTAAAGATAAATAGTAGTAGGGAAAACAATACATGCCCTTTTGGCTTCTAAAAGATGCCCTTTTGCATTGCAAAAGGGCATCTTTTGATGTGTAAAAGGGCGTCTTTTACAACGCAAAAGGGCACCTTTTACAAGCCTGTTTGTAACCTCTTGATAATCTATAGGTTACAAAGCCGTTTTTTCTTGATTCTGGTTTGTTTTGTCGTTCATGGCAGCTTACTTTTTGTAAGGTTATTTCTTAAATCCTATTCTTCGTCATCTTGTGGGGCAGAAGCACCTGGTGTTGATTGCAGCAGCAATACCTTTTGTGTGAGAGGAGAGGGCGTATGGATCTGTAAGAACAGGTGTTTTACACCGTATTACTTAGACAGATTCCTCTTCTGTGAAGTAGCTTTGGAGGCTCCGCTCTTGGTGGTTTATGCCCGTTATTCCTCTATTTCAGACAGACTTCTGACGAAGTTATTGGCGAAATTGCTGACCGTCTCAAGTGGTGCATAGCCCACATAACGCAGACTTCGGCGAAGATTACGGCGCAGAACAGCCCCGTTGTTGCGGACAAAACCAGCTGAGTTCTGTTTGAAATGCCACTCCTGTGCCGTGTCTTTAGCAAGGTCGGAGACACTACGAAGGGTCAGTTTATAAGCCTTCTGGTCATATTTCGTGACGAAAGGAAGCTCGTCTTCATCGAATCCGAACACCGAAATAAGAATGTTTCCTTGTAGTTCTGCCATGGGATGAAGCATCAGACTACTCAGCCAAGCATCCAGTTTCACAAAGTCAACCTTATCCCCTCGTGTCCTCAAATACTGTCCAAGGGTGATGATTCCGTCAAGGTCCATTCCCCGTGTGAGCATAGACTGTGAGTTAGAGACAATGAGTTTCAGAATGTCGAGCGCCTCTATTGACGTGTCAATGCTGTGCAATTCGTTGTGAATGATACCCTTCAGACGGTGATTCAGCAGTCTGCTGCTCAGCTTAACCTTCTCAGGAACCTTCCCAGAGAGCGTCCTGTTATCATTCATCCTTGCTTTTATATCAGCTATGATACTGTCAGGCAGGCGCAATCCCTCGTCAAGTGAATGCTTACTGATACCCTTTACGAAGACAGGGATAACCTGTTGGGCATCCACCATCTGCATCAATCGACGCCATTTGAAGGGTGACATCGGTTCAATATTCGACTGACTGTTGAATGCTCCCGAGCTAAGTATGCGGAAGAAGTTACGCTGTATGACATCCATTCCTGGTGTTTCTGTAGACTGCATATCTCGTTTTCCTTTCTATGAGTGTTACTTCTTGTGTGATTATTGTGCCCTTGAGTATCGGCGTGGATACTGGAAAAGGATGGAGAGTAGGGCAAAAACGCCTAAGACATACGGATAATAAAGGTAAGGAACAATGCTTACCGGATTGATTTTCGCCAATCCTGCTGCCATAAGAATCTGTGCTCCGTAAGGGATAATACCCTGCAAGCAGCAGGAGAAAGTATCCAAAATGCTGGCTGCCTTACGGTTGTCGACACCGTATTTGTCGCCTATCTGCTTCGCTATTCCACCCACAGTGAGGATGGCAACGGTGTTGTTGGCAGTACAGATGTCCACAAGACTGACGAGAAAAGCTATTGTCAGCTCAGCTCCCCGCTTGCTATTGACATGGCGTGTGATGATTTTTATGAGGTAATCAATACCCCCGTTCTCCCTGATTATCTCTAACATACCACCTGCCATCATAGTAATAATGATCAGTTCGCCCATCCCTGTGATACCTGTTCCCATGCTTCCGAACCATCCGTAGACGTCATAAGTGCCGCCAACTATGCCGATGACACCCGTCAGGAGTATGCCAATGGTGAGTACAGCCATGACATTCATCCCCAGAACGGCACAGATAAGAACCGCCATATAGGGGATAATCTTCTGTATGTCAATGCTACCTGTCTGGTGAAGGAGGTGGATATCGGTCCCTAAGAAGATGTAAGCAATGAGTATAACGACTGCTGCAGGGGCTGCAATGAAGAAGTTTACCTTGAATTTATCCGCCATTCGGCACTCTTGTGTACGTGTTGCGACCACCGTTGTGTCACTGATGAACGACAAGTTATCGCCAAAGAACGAGCCACCAACAACTACTGCGACGACAAAAGGTAGTGATGTGCCCGTCGAAGTAGCCACTCCTGCAGCGATAGGGGTGAGAGCTACGATCGTACCAACACTCGTTCCGATGCTTATAGAGATGAAACAAGCAGCAAGAAAGAGCCCCGCCAACAGCATGTTGTCAGGGAGAATGGACAGCGTAAGATTGACAGTTGCGTCAATACTACCCATCTCTTTAGCCGAATTAGCAAATGCACCAGCCAGTACAAATATCCATAGCATCATCATCATGTTGTCCGTACTGGCGCCTTTACTATAGATATCAATGCGTTTATTTAGTGGATAACGACCCGAAATGGCTATTGCAAAGATGCTCGCAATCATGAAAGCCACGGTTATCGGTACCTTATAGAAATCTCCGGAGACGATAGATGTCACCAGATAGAGTATGATAAATACTACAAGTGGACTGAGCGCTAAGAGTCCTTTTCTGTTTTCTGTCACTTTCTTTATCTTTGTTTATTGTACCCAAGAGCGATGATAGAAATCTATATTCTCCTGTGTTAGTAAGTCTATTGGCATGTAATTGACGGGTTCTACCTTCTTTTTAAGTACGATTGCACGGAAGAGTGAATCAACACTGAAGTACCCTTGCTGGTAAGCATGCTGTGCTATGAGGAATGAAATACTACCAGCACGAAGACAATCGGCATTCTTATGCACTATGTCATAGCCCATAATCTGAACATTATGACGCTTTGTTTTCAGGAGAAACTCGCCTACTATGTGCGCTTTAGAGTTCAGTGCAACGCAGTGATGGACCTCCGGATGCTTGCTGAAGAACTTCTCCAAGATTCCGTCATACTGCTTTTTCTCCTCGTCAAGAGGGAGATTTACCTCTACAATCTTCACCTCTGGGAAGTTATTCTTCATATAATCACGGAATCCAACCTCACGGTTTTCCTGCTGACGGCTCGCCATCTTTCCGTCTTTTGTCTGCTTCATGAGCATGATTGTCGTCTCTTGACGTGCAATGAGCATGAGCATGTGGGCAGCGAAATGTCCACTTTGGATAGAGTCCTGACCATAGAATGACAGTGGCTGAAGGGCTGGCATATAGGAGTCAAGTAGTACAAACGGGATGTTACGGTCGTGTAATTCGTCTGTGAACTGGCGTGTTACTTCTAACGTTGTAGGCACTAATATCACACCATCAGGGTTATAAGAGAGACATTTCTTATAGGTTTCGATGAACGAATCTGGGCTGAGTCGACTGTAATACATTATCTCCAGGTCGAGATAAAAGTCCCTTCTCTGCTCTATAGCCTTCATGGCTCCCATCTCAATCTCGTCCCAATACGCCTCACTGGCATGCTTCGGAATCAAACAATAGAACTTGTAGCTACGGTTATATGCCAATGCGCTGGCATACATGTTGGGTTGATAGTTCATCTCTTCGAGTGCTTTTTCAACTCTTTTTAGTGCTGAAGCCGATACATTAGGGCGTTTGTGGAGTACTCGATCCACTGTTCCTACACTCACACCTGCCCGCTCTGCAATGTCCTTTATCCTTATTTTCTCAGCCATAATACCATATAGTGATTACATTTATGTTGCAAAATTAATAATAATTGTTGGAATGTGTGAAAGCACAGTCATAGTTTTTGATGAAAAGAAGGACTTTTGATGGCAGTTTGGAGAAAGTTTTGTACATTTGCGTTCTATTTCTATTTCAATGTATAAAGACGGGTTACATAGGTTTATTGGTGGGATATTGATGCTCATTCTCTTCTTTTTCGTTGCGGCATGTACGCCACAACACAGTCAGGAAGTGGACGAACTCAATGACAAAGCTTATGTTTCCCATTATCGAAACCTTGATTCCGTTAGGTATTATGCCAAGAAAGCGCTCGCACTTTCCGATGGTTACAGTGCTGGAAAGGCTGAAGCACTGAACAATCTGGTCTTCTGTGACCTGATGCGGATGGACTTTTCAAAGGCTTATGAACGCTTGGAAGAGGTGTTAAACAGTACCGATAACCAAGTGGAACTGCTGATTGCGGACGTACAATTCATGCGTTTGTGTCAGCGAGAGTCGCGAAATAAGGAGTTCTATGACTACTATGAGAAGGCAGTCTGGCGTCTTCGGCGTATCCAAGAAGACGAACGTCTGCTGTCAGAGCGCATGAAAAGGCGTATGGTCTATGCCCGTTCTGAGTTTTATATAGTCACTTCTATCTATTATTTCTACGTTGGTTTGGAGCAACCTTCCGTCAATGCACTGAAGAATATCAACCCAGATGGAGAGATTCAGACGGATATTGGACAGTTCCTGTCGTACCTTTACAACGTCGGAGCAGGTGGAATCATTACCAATGGGACGCAGGAAGAAATCAATCAGAAGGAGTTTGACTATCTGATACGTTGTTATATGCTCTCCAGACAACACAATTATCCCTACTGGGAGGCGAACTCTTTGCAGGGACTTAGTGAGCATCTGCAGAACAAAGCAAGCCGGGATATACTCATAGAGCATAACCTTCCTTCCATACAATACATCAATATAGACCACATGCCAGACAGTTTACTTGCAGGAAACCTGGCACAACGGTCGTTGGATCTGTTCCAAAAGTATGGTGATGTATATCAGATTGCGGGTTCATACCGTACGTTAGCGTCTTGTTATTGGCATATACATGACTATCCATCAGCGTTAATCTGTCTGCAGAATGCCCTCCGTAAGAACCGAGCTATCGAACAAGCACCCGACCTTGTGGCGTCTATTCGTGAGCAGTTGAGTGTTGTTTATTCTTCGATGAACGACAAACAGGCAAGTGATTTCAACCGAAATGCCTATCTGGACCTACAGGAACAGACACGTCAGGACCGTTACTTTGAGTCACGAGCAGGTCAATTGGAGCAGACTTCCAAGCAGTTGAACCTGATGATCATGGCCATTGGACTTGCAATTGTCTTCATTATCTTCCTCTTATTGGTCCTTCATTACCTCAGAAGACGCAATGATAGCCGTAAATCATTGGATGATTTGCTTGTTCCTTTGGAGCAATGGAAGCGCGATAATGAGCAATATATGGCGCAATTGGAGGATGAGTACGACGAAGTTTCCGAACAATTAACCATCAGTAAGCTCCATCTTGTTGACAATAAACGTAAGAATCTGGAGCAACGGGCTAAGGTTACGCTTGTCAATAACGTCACTCCGTTTATCGATCGGATGCTTCATGAGATCAATAAGCTTAAGAAAGGCAGTGAGAATGCAGCCATTCAGCAGGAGCGTTACACCTATATCCAGGAGCTAACGGATAAGATTGATGAGTTGAACACGGTTCTTACCGAGTGGATTCAGCTCCGTCAGGGACGTCTTTCACTGCATATTGAGAGCTTCCCATTGCAGAATATCTTTGATATTGTGAAGAAAGGACGCATGGGTTTTGCAATGAAAGGAGTGAAATTGAGGGTTGATAATACCCGTGCTGTGGTGAAAGCAGACCAGGTATTGACGCTTTTCATGGTCAATACGTTGGCTGATAATGCCCGAAAGTTCACTGAAGCAGGCGGCGAAGTGACGATAAGTTCGACCGAAGAACCCGACTATGTCGAGATATCTGTCAGTGATACAGGCTGCGGATTGTCGCAGGATCAGCAGGAAAACATCTTTGATCACAAGATAATCCTCGACCTTCCAGAGAACACTTCACATGGTTTCGGACTGATGAACTGCAACGGAATCATTAATAAATACAAGAAAATTAGCCAGATTTTCTCTGTTTGTACAATTGGCGTTGATAGTAAATTGGGTGTTGGAAGCCGTTTCTTCTTCCGTTTACCCAAAGGAATCAGCAGACTTTTATTGGTTGTTTTGCTCTCAGTAAGTTCCTTATTGAGCTATGGAGCACGCCCAACACATACTACAGACAAGGCGAAAGCCCTTGCCAAACACGATTATATAGGGTTGGCAGGTATCTATGCTGACTCCACTTATTTCTGTAATATCAATGGCGATTATGCCCTTGCCCTTGCCTATGCAGATACTTGTAGGAACTATTTGAACAAACAATACCTTCGTTTACATCCTCATGGGAAGTTACTTTTAGAGAAGATTGGCAGTTTGTCTAACGTCCCTGCCGAGATAAAATGGTATCATGACAGTATTCCAATGAACTATGATATCATCCTCGACCTGCGCAATGAGAGTGCCATAGCGGCTCTTGCACTGCACAAATGGGATTTATATAAGTACAACAACTCCGTCTTTACGCATCTTTTCAAGGAGAAATCGGCTGATAACACCTTAGCTGCTTACTGTCGGATGATGATGAAATCAGAGACGAACAAGAATGTAGCGATTGTCTTGCTCGTACTGTTGCTGCTCCTCATCCTCCCTGTTTACTATCTGATGTATTACCGTCGGCGTCTCTCTTATCAGTTCAGTGTAGAGCAAGTGAAGCATATCAACACTGTACTGCTTAGCAATGTGAGTGTTGAAGAGAAGCTCCGAAGTGTGGAATCAGTCGACAGCGGCCGTTTCCCAGAGCGTCTTAAGAACATCATTTCACAGATTCAAGAGACTCTTTTCGAGGCAAATGAGAAGAATCAAAAGAGCCAATCGAACATCGAACTGCTTGAAGATGAGGCTCGATGTGTGGAATATGAGAACGAACGTCTGCACATTAGCAATAGTATTCTGGACAATTGTCTCTCTACTTTGAAGCATGAGACGATGTATTATCCCTCCCGTATCCGTCAACTTGTGGACCAAAGGGAGAAGCAATTGGAGACGATTGACGAGCTGGCAGTCTACTATAAGGAGCTTTACTCTATCCTTAGCCAGCAGGCTATGCACCAGGTTGAGAACACAAAGCTGGTTGCTCACCCTGTCATCCTTGCTGATTTGGTTTCTGCCAATAAGTTCATTACACCTGAAACACCTGTCCCAGCCATCTTGGGCGACCCTGATCTGCTGGTTTATATGTTTGACATTCTTTTCCTGAAGAATGATAATCAGCCTTTGATTGTTACTTCTGAAGAGAAGAAGGGAGGATATATCATCCTGCATGTGCTCATGTCTGCCTTACGACTGACGGATGAAGCGTGTCGGAATCTCTTCTCTCCATCGGCAGAAAACCTGATGTTTTACATCTGCAGACAGATTGCAAGAGACAACGGAGAGGCTACTAATAAGCGAGGATGTGGCATTTCTGCGTCACGAACAGAGGATGGAACACTGATTGACATCGTATTGTCGAAAGCAAAATAAACATAAAAAGATATACAGAAATGGAGAAGTTTAAAGTAATTATTGTCGAGGATGTACCCTTGGAACTCAAAGGAACGGAAGGTATTTTCCGTAATGAGATCCCTGAAGCGGAGGTCATTGGAACGGCAGAGAACGAGGTTGCATACTGGAAACTGATTAAGCAGCAACTGCCAGACTTGGTTCTTCTTGACTTAGGATTGGGTGGTTCAACAACGGTTGGAGTGGAGATCTGCCGACAGACAAAGGAACTTCACCCTAATGTTAAGGTGCTTATCTTCACGGGAGAGATACTAAATGAGAAGCTATGGGTCGATGTTCTTGATGCAGGTGCCGATGGAATCTGTCTGAAAAGCGGTGAGTTGCTCACACGTAGCGATGTTGCAAGTGTCATTTCGGGGAAAAGAATGGTCTTTAACCAACCCATTCTGGAGAAAATCGTCGGTCGTTTCAAACAGAGTGTGAACAGTTTGCTGATGCATCAGGAAGCAATGGTGAGCTATGAGATTGATGAATACGACGAAAGGTTCCTCCGTCACCTTGCTCTTGGCTATACAAAGGAGCAGATAACGAACCTTCGTGGTATGCCTTTCGGCGTGAAGAGTCTGGAGAAAAGGCAGAATGAGTTGGTTCAGAAGCTCTTCCCTGGAGGAAACAACGGCATGAGTGTCAACGCAACAAGACTTGTTGTGCGTGCTTTGGAGTTAAGAATCATAGATATTGATAACCTACATTCTGATGAAGAGTAAGCTTGGATACATTGTCCTTACACTTGCAATAGCTCAGATATTACTAATATTTCTGTCGTGGCTGATCACTGCAGCAGCCATTGATTTGCCGTTGCGTTCCCTGCTTAGTACGGAGGGAGTGCGTTGGTTGTTTGGTTCTTTCGTGGCTAATCAGCTGACACCATTGCTCGTTTACTTTATCACTGCAAGCATCGCGGGTGGTGTTTTTGTGCATAGTAAGTTCTATGATGCACTGCGAAATGCTTTCTCTAAGGGGCGGGTTAACACCGAATTGGCTTATCGGGAGCGTATCGGACTGCGCCTGGCATTGGTTGAATTCTTATTGGCAATCGTTATTATGCTTCTACTTACAGTCGTTCCGCATGCCATTTTGCTGAGTGTTACGGGGCAGTTGTTCCCAAGTAACTTCTCGGTGAGTCTCATTCCAACGTTGTCTTTCATACTATTGGTTATGTCATTGTCCTATGGTGTGACAAGCGGAACGATAAACAGCGTACAGAAACTGCAGGAAATGCTGTCCGTAGGACTTGAGACTACGGCAAAATATCTTCCCATTTATGTGTTTGGTGTGGAGCTTTACATGTCGGTTCTTTATGTTTTCCAAGTGGGAGTACCTACTTAATATGTAATAAAAAATCCCTTTCTGTTTTTAATATGTGCCCTTTGAGGTAGTAAAAGATGCCCTTTTGCATTGCAAAAGGGCATCTTTTGATGTGTAAAAGGGCGTCTTTTACAATGCAAAAGGGCGTCTTTTACAAGCCTGTTTGTAACCCGTTGATTATCCATAGGTTACAAAGTCGGTTTTTATTGGTTTTCGTTCATTCAACCGTTGAGTACCCTTTCTTTTTTGTAAGATTGTTTCATAAATCACAATCCTTGGTTAAATGAAGTAGGAAGGACTGTTTGTTGCTATCGGGAAGTGCGGAAACCCTCCAGTTGTTCGTATTTCCTTTTCTCCATTTTTCTGCATATTCTGGCTATCCAAAGTTGGTGTGTCGCAATGAAAAACAGCCCGATGAGTGCCATAACAAGGTTTGTTGCGGTTGGCATTTTGAGCAGTTTGTTCCCTATAACGATGAGGAGTAGGGGCACGAGAAGTACGCCTATGGTGACAAAAATATGGATGTATGGTGTTTCCGAACGTGTCTTTCCCGTCAGACTTTGGTTCAATGGTATTGCCACCTTATTATATATAGCCATCTGGAAGAGTATGAAATAACAGGCTCCCGTTGCGAAAAGGGCATAAGAAAGGAGTGTCCCAAAGTTCAGTCTACCCATGAAAACAGCAGGAAGGAACACCAGAAACGGGATGATTTGCAGTACCGAATAGAAGTAATATTTGGCTAATAGCAGTTGATAGATACTCTTTCGCTGCATGATAAGGCATTCCATGTAGTTGCCTTCGTAGCACATTATTTTGCTAAGAATTGTCACTCCATAGATACTGAAGCTGTAAGTGAGATAGAAAGAGTTGGTATTGAGGTCTACATCATTGTTGAAAATAATCAAACAACTGTAGATGATCACTGCTAAGGTACCCATAAAGAACGCTTTACGGATGTTTTTGTTACGCATAATGCTTCGTACTTCCAGCTTAAGGAACTCTCCTGTCTCATGGAAATGCTCTAAGAAGGTGAGGTGAAGGTTTGTATTTGCCTTGCTTTTCCCCCCATTGAACTGTTCTTCATATACGTAACGGAAGATGATTTTACGGTTGATAAAAGCAAGAAGTACCAATATCAGGAGGAGAATGGCGCAGGTTGGTAGACTGTGAGTTGCCATATTATAGCCTAATTGGCTATAGAAATCAGCTTTGTCGCCTAAGAATTCAGTCAGGAAGGGTGGGACAGTAAGGAGTGTATAGACGCCTGCTGGTAGTAACCAACACATGGAGTGACGTGTTGTAAGTGTCTGTGTGAGCAGGAAAAAGAGTCCGTTGATGAGGAAAAAGAGGTAACAAACCACCGTATAACCTATCATAAAGCCAATGCCTTGATGGCTTATTCCAGAGAAAAGACCAAAGGGAATGATGAAAAAGAACCATGAAAGGTTATAAAGACGCGTTACTTCACGGATGATAAGATAGTCTACACTTGCATATTTCGGTATGGGGAGCAAGAGATAGGGGCGTACGAGAAGAATCGTTTTCTGGTTGAATCCTGTCCTTATGACGTAGTCGAGGATAAGAAGAGGTGGAAGAATGAAGAATACAAACTGGTATCCTGCTGTGTTTTCCTCCCTTGCCATGGTTGCAAACCCCATAGCCATAAGCCCCAGATAACCACAAAAAATGATAGCCAACACGTAGTAAAAGAACTTAGCTAGCGTGTTGGCTTTCCATTTTAACGACCTTCTGTCTGATAGAAGGAGGTGTTTATGTAGGACTTTTATAGCATCCCAGTATGTCATAGTGTGTTTCTTAGGCTCTGAAAAGGCAGCGAGATTATCTTAAATCGACAATCTCTGCTGAAGGATATCTCTTCTTATTAAAGGTGAAGATACCATCTGATAGGTTCTTCTTCTGTATGTTTGACACTGTGATAGTGGTCCATTTCTTGCCTTGTTTCATTCTGATCTTCTGCAGTTGATAGGCTTTGCTCACAGTCACATACGCCTCAGAGACACTTCTGTTAGGGTTCGTTGCCTTCATGTAAACAACATATGCACCACCTTCAGAGGTCATATTAAGAGTGTAACCCTGCCTGTACATGGTCATCAAGCTATATGGATTCATAGACAAACGTTGTGCCTCTGTTGGATTAGAGACGTTTACTTCGTTGGTAGACTTCATATATGACCATTGTGTTTTACCATCAAACCAAATGGTTGTCTGTGGTGTTGCAGCAACAAACTTTGCTCCTTTCACGGAGATTGTGCCTGATATCCTACCTACATGTCCTGTCTGTGAGAGGGCGAAACGGGCTGTTAAACCACCCTGATTGGACACGATTGCTGTTGCTTTGTCTAAGCATTCTTTAGCCTTAATGGCATTCTGTGCGAAGATGTTGTTGCTTATTACGATGGCAACAATCATCAATAAATACTTAATCTGTTTCATTTTCTGAACCTTTTTAAGTTTATCTTGTGTTTCTTAAATATCCTTTTTCTGTTCTTGCGTTGGTCGTTTGGATTATCCTCTCAGTGTTGTCAGGAGGGCTTCGAGGCTCATCTCGTCACCAATAAGTACCTCACGAGGCTTTGAACCCTGTGCAACTCCAACGATTCCAGCCTTCTCCATCTGGTCCATAAGGCGTCCTGCACGGTTGTAACCGATAGAGAAACGACGCTGAATCATACTTGTTGACCCTTGTTGATTGAGCACAATGGCACGTGCAGCATCCTCAAATAGAGGGTCAAGGCTATGAGTATCGAGCGCACCGCCGCCTCCTGCTGCATCATCTGATGCTGGTTCAGGAATCTCCATAGGGCTTACTGGACCTGATTGGTTGGCTATGAACTTCGTAATATTCTCTACTTCAGGTGTGTCAACGAATGCACATTGCACGCGGACAGGCTCTCCTCCGTTGAGATAGAGCATGTCTCCACGTCCAACAAGCTGTTGAGCACCTGGTCTATCGAGGATGATTCGAGAGTCCATCATGGCACCTACGCGGAAAGCAATACGTCCTGGGAAGTTCGCTTTGATGTTACCTGTGATGATAGTTGTGGTAGGTCGCTGTGTAGCTATAATCATATGAATACCTACAGCACGTGCTAATTGAGCGATACGGGTGATAGGCATCTCTATTTCTTTACCTGCTGTGAGGATCAAATCACCAAACTCATCAATGATAACGACGATGTATGGCATGAAGTCGTGGCCCTCTTCAGGGTTGAGTTGGTGGTTCAGGAACTTCTTATTGTATTCCTTTATGTTACGTGCACCAGCTGCTTTGAGTAGGTCATAACGCTCATCCATCAACACACAGAGCCCTTTGAGCGTCTTAACAACCTTCTGTACGTCGGTGATGATGGGTTCTTCTTCGTTCTCTTCCACTGCTGCCATGAAGTGATCAGCGATAGGTGCGTACACACTGAACTCCACTTTCTTAGGGTCAACGAGGACAATCTTAAGCTCATTGGGGTGCTTTTTGTAGAGCAAAGAGGTGATAATGGCATTCAATCCCACTGATTTACCCTGTCCAGTAGCACCTGCTACGAGCAAATGGGGTATCTTTGCAAGGTCAACCATGTACACATCGTTGGTGATTGTCTTACCCAATGCGATGGGTAACTCCATGTTTGACTCTTGAAACTTCTTGGAATTGAGGATTGAAAACATAGAGACAATGTTTGGTTTAGCGTTTGGCACCTCAATACCAATGGTACCTTTACCCGGCATAGGAGCAATGATTCGGATACCAATGGCTGCTAAGCTCAACGCAATATCATCCTCAAGGTTCTTTATTTTGGATATTCTTACACCCTGTGCAGGCGTTATTTCGTAGAGTGTGATGGTCGGTCCAACCGTAGCACGTATGCTTCTGATCTGTACACCAAAGTCATTCAGTACCTTGATGATACGGTCTTTGTTGGCTTCCAGCTCTTCTTTATCCACGTAACTGGTCTTAGAATCAGAGTCATACTCCTTCAATAAGTCGAGTGTTGGGAACTTCCAACGTGTGAAAGGCTCACGAGGATTGATAGGAGTCATAGGCATATTGTTGTCTGCAACAGTACGTCCGCTTGCCTTTTCTTCGTTGTTTGGTGTGTCAACAGTCATCGTAAGACCATCCCCTTCAGCCTCTTTCTCACGCTTGTTAATGGCTTTTCTGCTGATGATAGGCTCCATTTCAACTGGCTCAGAAACCGTTTCTTCCATCAGTTCTATGGCTTCCGTATGGTTGTTTTCCTCCGTTTCATCCTGCACATCATCCTGTTCTGCAGCAGGAATGATGGTATCATAAGCATCATTAGTTTCCTTATTATCATGGCTAACCACCGTAAACTTCACCTTATCACGGATATATCCAATAGGATTCAGCACCTTCCTGACCACTGTAATGGTCTCAGATGTGATGTAAGTAAGGAAGGCTATCATGATAATAACAAGTATAGCGACCAGTCCGGGAGGCCCAATAAGGTTTTCCATGTATTGCACACAGAATGCACCATGGTCTCCTCCAGGGTTGAAAACCTGGTCTCCCATGAGTGGAGTAAGGAACTTTGCAAAGGTAATGGATAGCCATATCATCACCAAAGCCATGCCCAAGAACCATTTCCAAAGGTTCAGTTTCTTGTATGCACCCATCATTCTTACACTACAAAGAATGATGAACATAGGGATGATAAACGCAGGAATACCGAAGCAACGTGAGATAAGTGCATAGGAAAGGAGTGCTCCTATGGATCCACAATAGTTCTGAAACTCTCTTCCGGTGTTCTCAACCTCACCCGGACGGAGGTCAGTTACTAAGCTTTGGTCAGCCTGTCCAGTGGAGAAATAACTAAAGAAAGCAATGCAAATAAACAACGCCACGCACAGGAGAATCAGTCCCATGACGAATCCAGTCTTGTCGTTAATAATGTTATTTATTCCTATTGCTTCGCTGAAAGTTTTGCTTTTGCGTTCAGTTTTTTTCCTTGCCATTTACCAATACTTAGTTTTATATCCCTGCAAAAGTAATAATTTCGTGCCATATAAGCATACGATTTCAGACTTTTTTTTTAATTTTGCAAATCAGTATGCAATCTGAAATGAATACAGTACTTTACAATAAGTTTGATAAAAGCAAGATTTCTCAATTGCCAAGGGTTACCTTCCCCGGTAAAATTGTTGTTGTTCTGACTGAAACAGAGGCTGAGAAGGCTGTTGATTACCTGCTGTCGAGAGACATCGTAGGTATTGATACAGAGACCAGACCCGTGTTTAAGAAGGGGCAACATCGTAAGGTTGCACTCCTTCAGGCATGTGACAGAGAGGTCTGTTTCCTCTTCCGTCTCAACTTGATAGGTATCCCTGACTGCGTCAAACGCTTCCTTGAAGATACAACAGTGCCCAAAGTCGGACTCTCTCTGACGGATGATATGCTGATGTTACACCAACGTTGTGACTTCAAACCGGGCTACTTTATCGACCTACAAGACTATGTAAAGTCTTTGGGAATAGAAGATATGAGCCTGCAAAAGCTCTATGCGAACGTCTTCCATGAGCGTATTACAAAGCGTGAACAGCTCTCAAACTGGGAGAATGAGATACTCAATGATAAGCAGAAAATCTATGCTTCAACGGATGCATGGACGTGTATCAAACTCTATGAACGGCTCCATGAGCTGAAATCTACGGGTGATTACGAACTCATTGTCGTTCCTCCAAAGGAGCAGAATACACCTGTTGAGACTGAAGAAAATAAGAAAACAGCGGCTGTTTAATCCTTAATAAAAGGGTTAAGCGGCCTTTTTTCGTTGATAATATAAGACCATTCATTTATGTATAAGCAAGTATATCTGAAGCGGGGAAAGGAAGATAGCCTTCTTCGTTTCCACCCTTGGATCTTCTCTGGAGCTATTAATAAGATTGAGGAAGGGCTTGAGGAGGGTGACATTGTCCGTGTAATGACGCACGATAACAAGTTCATTGCCATCGGACACTTCCAGATTGGCTCCATCGCCGTGCGTGTTTTGTCTTTCCATGACGTAGCTATTGACGATGAGTTTTGGGAAAACCGACTGCGTGCAGCGCTTCTTGTACGTCGTTCTATAGGTGTTGTGCGTGAACAGGGGGATGAGATCCGACCTTATCCGAACACCACTTACCGTCTTGTACATGGTGAAGGTGATAACCTTCCGGGGCTTGTCATCGACGTATATGGCAAGACTGCAGTCATGCAAGCCCATTCCGTGGGTATGCATGTGTGCCGAGAAGTGATTGCAAAGGCACTCGTGAAGGTGATGGATGATCAGTTGGATAGCATTTATTATAAGAGTGAAACAACGCTTCCTTATAAGGCTGAACTGGGTCAAGAGAATGGTTTCATCTATGGGGATACGGATAACAACATCGCAATAGAGAATGGTTTGAAGTTCCATATAGACTGGTTGAAGGGTCAGAAGACTGGTTTCTTCATTGATCAGCGTGAGAATCGCAGTCTGTTGGAGCGTTATGCAAAGGGCAGAAGCGTTCTGAATATGTTCTGCTACACAGGTGGTTTCTCCGTTTATGCTATGCGTGGCGGGGCTGAAGTGGTACATTCCGTGGACAGTTCAGCGAAGGCTATTGAGCTGACCAATAGGAATGTGGACCTCAATTTCCCTGGTGATTCACGCCATGAGGCTATCTGTGAGGATGCTTTTAAGTATCTTGACGACCATGATGGTAAGTATGATCTCATCGTTTTGGACCCTCCTGCCTTTGCTAAACACCGCAAAGCACTGAAGAACGGACTACGTGGTTACACGCGATTGAACGTCAAAGGCTTCGAGAAAATCAAACCTGGAGGTATCCTTTTCACGTTCAGTTGCTCGCAAGTGGTGACGAAAGACAATTTCAGACAGGCTGTTTTCACGGCTGCAGCACAGGCTGGACGTAAGGTACGGATACTCCATCAGCTCCATCAACCTGCCGATCACCCTATTAATATATATCATCCTGAAGGCGAATATCTGAAGGGATTGGTGCTCTATGTTGAATAAAGTAAAGCAATTTATTGCTGAAAAGCACCTGCTGAAGGCTGATCGTCTCTATCTTGTTGCGCTCTCTGGTGGTGCAGACAGTGTGGCGTTGCTTCTCGTTCTCAAGGAGTTGGGCTATTCCATAGAGGCTGTTCACTGCAATTTTCATCTACGGGGTGAGGAGAGTTTGAGGGACGAACAGTATTGCAAAGAGCTTTGCGAACGGGAGAACATACCGCTTCATATTGCCCATTTCGATACAAAGGAGTATGCTGACTTGCATAAGGTAAGTATCGAAATGGCTGCACGTGACTTACGCTATAAATACTTTTTCCAGTTGAAGGATGACCTTCAGGCTGCCGCTATCTGTGTGGGTCATCATAAAGAAGATTCTGTTGAGACGATTCTTATCAATCTTCTGCGAGGTACGGGACTGTCTGGAATGATGGGAATCAGTCCTGATGCAAACAGTATCATTCGTCCTTTGCTCTCCGTATCACGCCAGGAGATTGAGCAATATCTTGAAGAACGAAACGTAAACTATGTCACCGACAGTACGAATATGATTGATGATGTAGTGCGTAATAAGATACGTTTGAACATTATACCTTTACTTCAAGAGATTAATCCATCGGTAAATGATGCTATCTTAACCACTGCTCAGCACCTCACAGATGCTAATATCATCCTCCAGGACTCATTTGAAAAGACTGTGAAAAATGGTGTCCTGAAGTCTGGAGAATCCATAAAAATTGATTTGTCAGTTGTCAAATCATTTCCTGTTCCTACTTATTTCCTTTTCCATGTGTTGAAACCTATGGGCTTCACAACGGCACAGATTGAAGAGATTGGTCGACATACGGATGGGCAGACGGGACAGATATGGACCTCAACGACGCATGAACTGACACACGACCGTGGGTTTATTTATGTGCATCAGCGC